>Ga0209257_1000788_pt1 | contig 46352 bp, 44 predicted proteins | sample AraplaCvi_mCL_r2_FD_184277 | JGI IMG/M metagenome (GOLD analysis project Ga0209257, IMG submission 184277) | Arabidopsis root microbial communities from North Carolina, USA - plate scrape MF_Cvi_mCL_r2 (SPAdes) (version 2) | ecosystem: Host-associated > Plants > Roots > Endosphere | place: USA...
AGATCGGCATCATCGACGACATCGCCTACCAGACCAACCTGCTGGCGCTGAACGCGGCGATCGAAGCGGCGCGCGCCGGCGAGCACGGCAAGGGCTTTGCGGTGGTGGCGGCGGAAGTGCGCAAGCTGGCCGAACGCAGCCAGGTCGCCGCCCAGGAGATCGGCGATGTCGCCAGCTCCAGCGTGGAACTGGCCGAGAATGCCGGCAAGCTGCTGGATGAGATGGTGCCCTCGATCAAGCGCACCTCCGACCTGGTGCAGGAGATCACTGCCGCGTCCGAGGAACAGACCTCCGGCGTGGGCCAGATCAATGCCGCGGTCGGCCAGCTCAACCAGACCACCCAGCAGGCCGCGTCCAACTCCGAGGAGCTGGCCGCCACTGCCGAGGAGATGAGCGCCCAGGCCGAGCAACTGCAGCAGCTGATGAGCTTCTTCCGCGTGAATGCCGATCCGACCGCCAGGCCGGCGGCGCGGCGCCCGGGCAGCAGCGCGCGCGGCCGCGGCGGTGCGCAGGCCGCGCACAAGCCGTACGCGCGCGTGGCCGGCGGCCATGTGGTGCTGGGCGAGTCGCTCGACGAAGCCCACTTCGAAACCTTCTGAGGCCCGGCATGACTGCTTCCGCTTCCCCCCAATCGTCCGACGCCAGCGATCTGCCGACGGACCAGTTCCTGACCTTCCTGCTGGGCAAGGAGATGTTCGGCGTCGGCATCCTGGGCATCAAGGAGATCATCGAATACCGCACGCCGACCGACGTGCCGATGATGCCGCCGGCCCTGCGCGGGGTGATCAACCTGCGCGGTGCGGTGGTGCCGGTGGTGGACCTGCAGCAGCGCTTCGGCCGTGCGCCCAGCGAGGTCAGCAAGCGCACCTGCATCGTCATCATCGAGGTGGCCAGTGGCGATGAGCGCCAGGTGCTGGGCCTGCTGGTGGATGCGGTCAGCGAAGTGCTGGAGATCGCCACCGCCGACATCGCCCCGCCGCCGGCCTTCGGCACCGGGATTCGCCGCGACTTCATCCACGGCATGGGCAAGGTGGGCGAGCGTTTCGTCATCCTGCTGGCCGCCGATGCGGTGCTGGCGCCCCAGGAGTTCGCCAGCATGGCCGCGCTGGATCATCGTCTGGAAGAGAGCATCGCCGCCTGAGGCGGCCTTGCGCGTCACCGCGTCGCAACGGATTCATCATGCCCACAGCCCCTCAAACCTCCGCTCTGCACCGTTTCGGCACGGTCCTGGTGGTCGATGACAGCCAGGTCCAGCGCGAGCATGCGCTGGCCCTGTGCCTGGCCATGGGCGCGGCGGCGGTGGAAGGCGCGGCCGATGGCCACGCCGCGCTGGCACGGGCGGCCCAGGACCCGCCGCTGGGGCTGATGATCGTGGATCTGGAAATGCCCGGCATGGACGGCGTGCAGTTGCTCGATGCGCTGGCCCGCTGTGGCGTGCGCGTGCCTATCGTGGTGGCATCCCAGCGGGGCCCCGGGCTGATCGACTCGGTGCTGCAGGTCGGTCGCAACAACGGGCTGCAGGTGCTGGCGGGTCTGGAAAAGCCCTTGCGCGCCGCACAGTTCGAGGCCGTGCTGCGCGCGCACGCAGTGCCGGCACCGGTACCGCATGCGCGGGCGCCGGAGACAGCCGAGGCCCCGGGCGAGTCGACCATGACGCAGATGCTGCGCGAAGCCGTGCAGCGCGGCCAGATCGAGGTCGCCTACCAGCCCAAGGTGGACATGCGCAGCGGGCGGGTGGGGGGCGTGGAGGCGCTGGCGCGCTGGCGTCACCCGAGCCTCGGGCCGATCGCACCCGACCGCTTCATCGCCGTGGCCGAACGCGAGGGGTTGATCCACGCGCTGACCGCTGGCGTGGCCGACCAGGCGATGGCGCGGCTGGCGGCCTGGAAGCGGGCCGGGTTCGCCCTGACCCTGGCGCTGAACCTGTCGCCGAGCATGCTGCAGAACGCGGATCTGCTGGACGAACTCCTGGGACTGGTGCGCCGGCACGACCTGTCGCCGTCGGAGGTGGTGTTGGAGATCACCGAAAGCTCGCTGGTGTCCGGCAGCGCGCTGGGCATGCTGGCGCGCCTGCGCCTGCAGGGCTTCGGCCTGTCCCTGGACGACTACGGCACCGGCTTTTCCTCGCTGCAGCAGCTGACCCGCATCCCGTTCACCGAACTGAAGATCGACCGCAGCTTCGTCCATGGCGCGCACCGCAGCCGCAACCTGCGCACCGTGCTGGAGTCGGCGCTGGACCTGGCCCAGCGCCTGGAACTGCGCTCGGTGGCCGAAGGCATCGAGACGGTGGAGGACTGGACCCTGCTGCAGGAACTGGGCTGCGATGTCGCCCAGGGCTACCTGCTGTCGCGCCCGCTGGCCGGCGGCGCACTGCACGCCTGGCTGCTGGAACACCAGCGCCAGCTGCAGGAACACGGCCCGTTGCCCGGTGGCGCCAACGCCCCTTCTCATTGACCGCACCACACCATGACCAGCCAGAACACCATCACCGAGCAGGAATTCGGCCGCTTCCAGCGTTTCATCTTCGACGCGGCCGGCATCACCATCACGCCGGCCAAGAAGGCCATGCTGTGCGGACGCCTGGGCAAGCGCCTGCGGGCGAACTCGCTGCAGACCTATGGCCAGTACCTGCAGCTGCTGGAAAGCCGCGAGGGCGGTGCCGAGGTGCAGACCGCGATCGACCTGCTGACCACCAACGAGACCTACTTCTTCCGCGAGCCCCGGCACTTCGAGGTGCTGCGCAACGCCGCAGCCGCGCACAGTGGCGGCACCCCGTTCCGAAGCTGGAGCGCGGCCAGCTCCAGCGGCGAGGAGGCCTACAGCATGGCCATGGTGCTGGACGACACCCTGCAGGGCCGTCCCTTCGAGGTGGTCGGCACCGACATCAGTACCCGCGTGCTGGCCAAGGCCCGCACCGGGCACTACCCGCTGCTGCGCCTGGAGCAGATGCCGCAGGACATGCTCAAGCGCTATTGCCTGCGCGGCCGCGGCGACTACGAAGGCACCATGCTGATCGATCGCCGCATCCGCGACCGCGTGAGCTTCCTGCATGCCAACCTCAACGCGCCGCTGCCCAGCCTGGGCCAGTTCGACGTGATCTTCCTGCGCAACGTGATGATCTACTTCAACGGGCAGACCAAGCGCGAAGTGGTGGGCCGGGTGCTGGGCGCGCTCAAGCGCGGCGGCCTCCTGTGCATCGGTCACTCCGAGAGCCTCAACGAAATCAGCAACGACGTGGTGCAGATCGCGCCGTCGGTGTACCGCAAACCATGAAGGCCGACGTGCCGGGAGCAAGCTGGGCATGAATACGGTCAAGGCCATGGTCATCGACGACTCGGCGGTGGTGCGCCAGGTGCTGGTGGCCGTGCTGGACGACGCGCCGGGCATCGAGGTCATTGCCGCTGCCGCCGATCCGCTGCTGGCGATGGACAAGATGCGCCAGCAGTGGCCGGACGTGATCGTGCTGGATGTGGAGATGCCCAAGATGGATGGCATCACCTTCCTGCGCAAGATCATGAGCGAGCGCCCGACCCCGGTGGTGATCTGCTCCACGCTCACTGAGAAGGGCGCGCGGGTGACCATGGACGCGCTGGCCGCCGGCGCGGTGGCAGTGGTCACCAAGCCCAAGCTCGGGCTCAAGCAGTTCCTCACCGATTCGGCCGAGGAGATGATCGCCACGGTCAAGAGCGCCGCGCGCGCCAACGTCAAGCGCCTGTCCGCGCGCCCGGCCGCGCCGGCGGTGAAGGCCGAGACCAAGCACAACGCGGACGTCATCCTGCCCGCCCAAGGCAACCGGCCGCTCTCGCAGACCACCGAGCGGGTGGTGGCCATCGGCACCTCCACCGGCGGCACCCAGGCGCTGGAAGAAGTGCTGACCGCGCTGCCGCGCGTCTGCCCGGGCATCGTCATCGTCCAGCACATGCCGGAGAAGTTCACCGCCGCCTTCGCCGCGCGCCTGGACACCCTGTGCCAGATCTCGGTCAAGGAGGCGGCCAACAACGATCGCGTGGTCCCCGGACGCGCGCTGATCGCGCCAGGCGGCAAGCACATGCTGCTGCGTCGCAGCGGCGCGCAGTACTTCGTCGAGGTCCTGGACGGGCCACCGGTAAACCGTCACCGGCCCTCGGTGGACGTGCTGTTCCGCTCGGCCGCGCGTGCCGCCGGCGGCAACGCGCTGGGCATCATCATGACCGGCATGGGCGATGACGGCGCAGTGGGCCTGCTGGAGATGCGCCAGGCCGGCGCGCACACCGTGGCCCAGGACGAGCAGAGCAGCGTGGTGTTCGGCATGCCCAAGGAGGCGATCAAGCGCGGCGGTGTGGAGAAGATCCTGCCGCTCAACGCCATGGCGCGTGAGATCGGCCAGCAGATGACCTAGCGCCGCGCATAGCCCACCGACCGAGCAGTGCAACCCGCAAGGTAGAAGCGAACCTTGTGGAGCGGCTTCAGTGGGGCGGCTTTTTGTGGGAGCGGCTTCAGCCGCGAAGAGGCTTTCCTGGCAAAGCCCCTTCGCGGCCAAAGCCGCTCTCACAAGCGCTTTCGCGGTCCTTCAGGCCGCGCCAGCGCTCGCGATACGAGCGCCGCGCTAGAGTCTTGAAGCAGGCTCAGCCCGCCAGTCGATCCGCAATGGTCTTGCGCAGTGCCTGCAGATCCTTGTCGAAGGCGTCGATGCCGGTCGCCAGCTTCTCGGTGGCCATCGGATCGGCAGCCAGGTCGGCGGCGAACTGCTCGGCGGTGATCGGCGTAACCGGCGCGCCATCGGGCTGGCTGGGCGAGAGCTTGCGCGGCAGCTCGCCGTGGTCGGCATCCAGCTTTTCCAGCAGATCCGGCGAGATGGTCAGCCGGTCGCAGCCGGCCAGCGCCTCGATCTGTTCGGTGGAGCGGAACGAGGCGCCCATCACCACGGTCTTGATGCCGCGACGCTTGAAGGTGTCGTAGACCCCGCGCACGAACTTCACGCCCTGGTCCTCATCGATGTTCGCCGGCGCCTGGCCATTGGCCTTGTACCAGTCCAGGATGCGGCCCACGAACGGCGAGATCAGGAAGGCATCGGCCTCGGCGCAGGCCAGGGCCTGGGTGGGGTTGAAGATCAGCGTGCAGTTGCAGTCGATGCCTTCGGCCTGCAGCTGGCGGCAGGCCTCGATGCCTTCCCAGGTCGAGGCGACCTTGATCAGCACCTTGCTCTTGTCCACCCCATGCTCGGCGTACATGGCGATGAACTTGCGCGCCTTGGCCACGGTGGCCTCCACGTCGTGCGCCAGGTCGGCATCGACCTCGGTGGACACGCGCCCGGGGATCAGCCCGGCGAGCTTGACGCCCACGGCCACGGTCAGGCGATCGACCACCTCGGCCACCAGCGTGTCGTTGACTTTGCCCTGGCCCTTGGCCCACTCGATCTGCTCATCGATCAGGTCGGCATAGACGGGCAGGTCCAGCGCCTTCTTCACCAGGGTCGGATTGGTGGTGCAATCGACGGGCTTGAGCCGCTTGATCGCGTCGAAATCGCCGGTGTCGGCCACGACCACGGACAGGTCGCGCAGTTGCTGGAGTTTGGAAGGAGCGGTCATGAGCGTTTGTTCCGTGCAGAAGATGATGCGGGGGATGAACGTCGTGCGGCATTGGACACCACGGCGCGTTGCATCGGTGTGTCCGTGGTGGAAAACAGGTCCGGCGGCAGCTGCCGGAAGACCTCGGCCAGGCTGGACAGGAAACCGGTCATGGCCGAGCTGCGGCGCCAGACCATGGCGATCTGCCGGCTCGGCGCCGAGTCGCTGAAACCCAGCAGGTGGATGCTGTCCGAGCGCGCCACCGGCGGCTTGACCGCCAGGCTCGGCAACAGGGTGATGCCGACATTGGCCGCGACCATCTGCCGCAGCGTTTCCAGGCTGGTGGCGCGGAACTCGGATTTTTCGTTGGCCCCGGACAGGCGGCAGACTTCCAGCGCCTGCTCGCGCAGGCAGTGGCCGTCTTCCAGCAGCAAGAGCTTGTGCTCGGAGAGTTCCTCCAGCGTCAGCGCATCGCGCCGGGCCAGTGGATGCTGGTCGGGTACGGCCAGCAGGAAGGGTTCCTCGAACAGGAACTCGGCATGCAACTGGTCGTCGTGCACGGGCAGCGCCAGCAGGCCGGCATCCAGGCGGCCCTCGCGCAGGCGGTTGAGCAGCTCATCGCTCTTCTCCTCGACCAGCAGCAGTTCCAGCTCCGGAAAGCGCGCGCGGATCAGCGGCACCACGTGCGGAAGCAGGTAAGGGCCCAGGGTGGGGAAGATGCCCAGGCGCACCGTGCCGGCCTCCGGGTCCTGGCTGCGGCGGGCGGCTTCCTTCATCTGGTCCACCTCGGCCACGATGCGGCGCGCGCGGTCGGCGGCATCGCGTCCGGCGGGCGTCAGCATCACCTTGCGCGGGGCGCGCTCCACCAGCGACACGCCCAGCTCGTCCTCCAGCTTCTTGATCTGGGTGGACAGCGTGGGCTGGCTGACGAAGCTGGCGGCGGCGGCCTTGCCGAAGTGCTTGTGGTCGGCCAGGGCCACCAGGTATTTGAGGTCGCGTAGATTCATGGCGGTTCCGGGGATGGGCCTGGATCGAAGTGCCGTTGAACTGGGCTTGCGCGGGGTTTGGTCGCTCGCGCCACGCCTGGCGACTGCGCCGCCACATCGTTTCGGCGTCCAGCGCATGTCTTTTCGAACGCCTGCCAAGCTCATTGATGTGGTCGATTATTCAAGGCCACAAGTCCCGTGGCCGTCAATCGAAAAATTCTCCCCGGCGAAGGGACGGACCTCCTGACGGCGGGTCAGTAGGGTGGATGACGCTTCTTCATCCACCATCGCCGCCAAGCCCAGGACCGTACCGACGTGCCCACCGAGCGCCGTGTGTGGATGACGCCTCTTCACCCACCATCGCCGCGAACCGAACGACGTGGCCGCACCGCGCCCCATCCCGATCCGACACGACGCGCCCACGCAAACGCCAACGCCAACGCCTCAACTTACGGCACAAAAAAAACCCGCCGGAAAACTCCGGCGGGCGTGAGACCTCCAATCGGTGGCCGAGGCTGGGGAGCCCTGTATTCCCCTCCAGTCAGGCTGCCTTGGCGGTCTCGGTCTGCGCGGGTGCGCTGTGGCGGATGAGGTGGTCGAAGGCGCTCAGCGCGGCCTTGGAGCCCTCACCCATGGCGATGACGATCTGCTTGTAGGGTACGGTGGTGGCATCGCCCGCCGCGAACACGCCGGGGATGTTGGTGGCGCCACGCTCGTCGACGATGATCTCCCCGCGCGGGGACAGCGCCACGGTGTCCTTCAGCCACTCGGTGTTGGGCAGCAGGCCGATCTGCACGAAGATGCCTTCCAGCTCCAGCCGATGCTGCTCATCGTTGGTGCGGTCGGTGTAGGACAGGCCGGTCACCTTGTTGCCGTCGCCGTGCACCTCGGTGCTCAACGCCGACAGCACGATGGTCACGTTGGGCAGGCTGCGCAGCTTGCGCTGCAGCACCTCATCGGCACGCAGCTTGTGGTCGAACTCCACCAGCGTGACGTGCTTGACGATGCCGGCCAGGTCGATGGCCGCCTCCACGCCGGAGTTGCCGCCGCCGATCACCGCCACGCGCTTGCCTTTGAATAGCGGACCATCGCAGTGCGGGCAGTAGGCCACGCCCTTGTTCTTGTACTCGTTCTCGCCGGGCACGTTCATCTGCCGCCAGCGCGCGCCGGTGGACAGGATGACCGTCCTGCCCTTGAGCGAGGCGCCGTTGGCCAGCTGAACTTCGATCAGACCATCGGCACCGGCCGGGATCAGCTTCTCGGCGCGCTGCAGGTTCATGATGTCCACCTCGTACTGGCGCACGTGGGCTTCCAGCGCGGCGGCCATCTTCGGGCCCTCGGTCTCCTGCACGGAGATGAAGTTCTCGATGGCCATCGTGTCCAGCACCTGGCCGCCGAAGCGCTCGGCCGCCACGCCCGTGCGGATGCCCTTGCGCGCGGCATAGACCGCGGCGGCCGCACCGGCCGGGCCACCCCCGACGATCAACACTTCGAAGGGATCCTTGGCGGCGATCTTCTTGGCATCGCGCTTGGCCGCACCGGCATCCAGACGGCTGACGATCTCTTCCAGGTTCATGCGGCCCTGGCCGAAGGTCTCGCCGTTGAGGTACACGGTCGGCACCGACATCACCTGGCGCTGCTCGACTTCCTCGGGGAACACCGCGCCATCGATGGCCACGTGCTGGATCTTCGGGTTCAGCACCGCCATCAAATTCAGCGCCTGCACCACGTCCGGGCAGTTCTGGCAGCTCTGCGAGAAGTACGTCTCGAACTTGTACTCGCCCTCAAGGTTCTGGATCTGCTCGATGGTCTCCACCGCCGCCTTGGACGGATAGCCGCCGACCTGCAGCAGGGCCAGCACCAGCGAGGTGAACTCGTGGCCCATCGGCAGGCCGGCAAAGCGCAGGTGGATGTCGTGGCCCGGCGAATTGATCGCGAAGGACGGCGCGCGGCTGTCGCCCTGGCGGCGCTCGACCAGGGTGATCTTGTCCGAGAGCATGACGATCTGCCCCAGCAGCGTCTTCATCTCCTCGGAGGTCGGGCTGTCGTCCAGCGAGGCGACCAGCTCGATGGGTCGGGTCAGGCGCTCCAGGTAGGCCTGGAGCTGGGTCTTGAGGGTGTCGTCCAACATGGCGTGCTCCAAATGACGGAAACAGAAGGGCCTGCCCGGTCGGGCAGAGGGAAAGGGGGGAGGCAAACCGCAAGCCGCGCCGGCATGCGGGACAAGGACACGGACTGCGGTTTGCCGCCGGTGCCTTCCCCGCGCAGGGCGGGGAAGGCGGTCAGGCCAGAGACTTAGATCTTGCCGACAAGGTCCAGCGACGGTGCCAGGGTCTTGGCGCCTTCCTTCCACTTGGCCGGGCAGACCTCGCCCGGGTGGGAGGCCACGTACAGGGCGGCCTTGACCTTGCGCAGGGTGTCGCCGGCTTCGCGGCCGATGCCCTCGGCGGTGATTTCCACCGACTGGATCACGCCCTGCGGGTCGATGATGAAGGTGCCGCGGTCGGCCAGACCCGCCGGGCGCAGCACGTCGAAGTTCTTGGAGATCTGATGGGTCGGGTCACCGATCATGGCGTACTTGATCTTGCCGATCGCCGCCGAGGTGTCGTGCCAGGCCTTGTGCGAGAAGTGGGTGTCGGTGGAGACCGAGTAGACCTCAACGCCCAGCTTCTGGAACTCTTCGTAATGGTCGGCCAGGTCTTCCAGTTCGGTCGGGCAGACGAAGGTGAAGTCGGCCGGGTAGAACACGACCACGGACCACTTGCCCTTCAGGTCGGCGTCGCTGACCTCGATGAACTCACCATTCTTGTAGGCGCTGGCCTGGAACGGAAGGATTTCGGTGTTGATGACGGGCATCGGGTTTCCTCTTTGGTGGATGGGGGTGAAGCGACTGAGGGCTATCCTACGGATCTGCCATCCATCGCTCAAATCGATTGGTGGGATCGATGTAATAGCCGTTGACTATCAAAATCCGGCTGACACATCCTAGTTCCGTGGGTGTTTCACCCAGATCACGGCGCGCGGACGAAATCGTCGATGGCCTGAAGCAATTGCGGCCCGCGCTTGGGCGCGTACAGCTCCACCAGCGGCGTGAAGTGGCTGCCGCCTGGCAGCGTCAGGGTCTGCACCGGCACGCCGCGGGCCTTGAGCTTGCGCGCCAGTTCGAAGGTCTGGCCAGGGGAGACGATCTTGTCGTCGCTGCCGATGGCCAGCAGGAAGGGCGGTTCATCGCCATCGACGAAGCCTGCGGCCATCGCGTTCGGCCACTGCCAGGCCGGCCCGAACACCCCCTCCAGGGCCCGATCGCCCTGAATGGTGAAGTCGTAGGGGCCGGACAGGCCGATCACCCCGGCCAGCTGCGCCGGCTTCAGGCCCTGCGCTTCCAGGTAGCGCGCATCGGTGCCCAGCAACGCGGCAATCTGGGCACCGGCCGAGTGCCCGGCCACGAACACCCGCGCCGGGTCGCCACCGTAGTCGGTCGCATGCTGCCGTGCCCAGGCCACGGCTCGGGCGCCATCGTGCATGAAGCCGGGGAAGGGCGTGGCGGGCGCCAAGCGGTAATCGGCCACCATGACCACCGCACCGGTCTCGGTCAGGCGCCGGCCGACGAAGCGATACTGCGCCCGGCTGCCGCGCTGCCAGCTGCCGCCATAGAAGAACACCACGACCGGCGCGCGCGCACTGGGTTCGGCGGGTTTGTAGATGTCCAGCGAAAGGCCGCGTGCGCTGTCGTACACGGCGGTCGCATCCGGATGCGCAACCCCGCGGTTGGCGATGCCGAAGACGATGGTCTGACAGCCGGCCAGCAACAGGGCCGCAGCGCCGGTCAGGCCCAGGCGAAAGAAGCAGAGGAATCGGTTCAAGCCAGGCTCCGGTAGGGAAAGACGGGTCGCCGCAAGCCAGCGGCTAACATGCGCCCATGGATACGCAAGAACCCCCGCGCCTGGATGCACTGCTACGCCAAGGCGCCACCGCCCTGCCCACGCCGGACCCGCGCTTCGAGGCCGAAGCCCTGCTTCTGCATGCGCTGGGGCGCGAGCGCGCCTGGCTGTTCGCGCATGGCGCCGATCCTGCCCCGGCGGCCGTGCAGGAGACGTTCGCAGCGCTGCTGCAGCGACGCGTTGCCGGCGAGCCGCTGGCCTACATCCTTGGCAGGCGCGGTTTCTGGACCCTGGACCTGAAGGTGACGCCAGCCACCCTGATTCCCCGCGCCGAGACCGAGCGCCTGGTGGAGCTGGCGCTGGAGCGCCTGCCGCCGGACCGCCCGCTGGATGTGGCCGACCTGGGCACCGGCAGCGGCGCCATCGCCCTGGCCATCGCCAGCGAGCGCCCGCAGGCCCGGGTGCTGGCCACCGATGCCAGTGCCCAGGCGCTGGAGGTGGCGCGAGCCAACGCGCAGGCGCATGCGCTGACCAATGTGGAGTTCGCGCAGGGCAGCTGGTTCGCGCCGCTGGGCGGCCGGCGCTTCGCGCTGATCGCCAGCAACCCGCCTTACATCGGCAGCCAGGATGCCCATCTGCAGCAGGGCGACCTGCGCTTCGAGCCGGCCACCGCGCTGGCCTCGGGAGCCGATGGGCTGGACGACATCCGCGTGCTGGTCGCCGGCGCGCCGGCGCGGTTGCTGCCCGGCGGCTGGCTGCTGCTGGAACACGGCTGGGACCAGGGCGGAGCCGTGCACGCACTGATGCGCCAGCATGGGTTGGCCGAGGTGCAGACCGCGCAGGATCTGGAGGAGCGCGACCGCGTCACACTCGGCCGCCTGCCCGCGTAGGGCAGGGGCGCGAGGCCCGGCTCGGCTAGACTTTCCGCTTTTCCGTCTGAAAGGCCTGGCCCATGCGCACGCTGTATCCCGCCATCGAACCGTTCGACACCGGCAGGCTGCCGGTCGATGACCGCCACACGCTGTACTACGAGCAGTGCGGCAATCCGGACGGCAAGCCGGTGGTCATGCTGCATGGCGGTCCCGGCGGCGGCTGCAGCGCCAAGATGCGCCAGTTCCACGACCCATCCAAATACCGAATCGTGCTGTTCGACCAGCGCGGCTCCGGGCGCTCCACGCCGCACGCGGACCTGGTGGACAACACCACCTGGGACCTGGTGGCCGATATCGAAGCGCTGCGCGTGCACCTGGGCATCGAGACCTGGCAGGTGTTCGGCGGCAGCTGGGGATCGACCCTGGCCCTGGCCTACGCGCAGACCCATCCCCAGCGCGTGACCGAGCTGGTGCTGCGCGGCATCTTCATGCTGCGTCGCTGGGAGCTGGAGTGGTTCTACCAGGAAGGCGCCAGCCGCCTGTTCCCGGAGGCCTGGGCGCACTACCTCAAGGCCATTCCGCAGGAAGAACGCCACGACCTGATCTCCGCCTTCCATCGCCGCTTGACCAGCGAGGACGAAGCCACCCGCCTGGAGGCGGCGCGCGCCTGGAGCGTGTGGGAAGGCGCCACCAGCTTCCTGCACGTGGACCAGGACTTCGTGGCCGGCCACGAGGATGCGCAGTTCGCCCTGGCCTTCGCGCGCATCGAGAACCACTACTTCGTCAATGGCGGCTTCTTCGAGGTCGACGACCAGCTGTTGCGCGACGCCCACAGGATCGCCCACATCCCCGGGGTCATCGTGCACGGGCGCTACGACGTGGTCTGCCCGGTACAGAACGCCTGGGATCTGCACCAGGCCTGGCCCACGGCCAAGCTGGAAATCACCCCGGCCTCGGGGCACTCGGCCTTCGAGGCGGAGAACATCGACGCACTGGTGCGCGCCACCGACGCCTTCGCCTGAGCGGCGTCAGCCGCACGCTTGAAGCCCGGCGGCGCCAAGCCGCCGGCGCTTGCGGATCGGTCGATGAAGCCTGTTTGTTCGCGAGGCATCGCGCTCGGATGCCGAAGAGAGGGGGCAGCCCGGGTAAGGCTCGTCGCTGAAATGGCAGCGCCAGCGGCGCCGCCCCATCGCGACGGCAGCCAAACCTAAGCCCCAGGCTCAGCCCGGGACGAAGTCGGCGGCGATGGCGGTGAAGATGCGCGCCAGCCGCTGTGCCCACGCCTGCTGCCCGGCGTCGTCGGCGATCAGGTCCTGGCGGATCTCCAGCTCCACATGCGGCAGGCCGCGGCCCTCGCCATGCACGGGCACCGCATAGTCGCTGCTATCGCTCACCGCATAGGGCTGATTGTCGCCCACGACCAGGTCGCCTTCCGCGCCCAGCGCCCTGAGCAGCGCGTGCGCCAGGCGCGTGTCGCGGTGGTACAGCACGCCGGCGTGCCAGGGACGCTGCACCCCGGCCATCGCCGGCGTGAAGCTGTGCATCATCACCAGCAGGGTCGGCAGGCCCTGTCCGGCGCGCGCATCCAAAAGCTTGCGGATGTGGGCGTGATAAGGCGCATGGATCCCGTCGATCCGCTGCTGGCGCTGCGCAGCGTCCAGGCCGGCATTGCCGGGGATCTCGGTGAAGTCGCTGATCTCCGGAATCAGCGTGGGCGAGGCCAGTGGCCGGTTGCAGTCGATCACCAGGCGCGAATAGGTCTGCAGCACCGCCTGCGCATCCAGCAGCGCCGACAGGTGCCGGGTGACCCCGGCGATGCCGATGTCCCAACCGATGTGGCGGTCCAGCTCGGCCTGCGGCAGGCCCAGGTCGTGCAGGCGCCGCGGCACGACCTGGCCGGCGTGATCGGCGATCAGGACGTAGGGCGAGCGGCCCGCGGCATTGAGCACCGAGAACGTCGCCGGGTCCTGCGGACCGAGCAACGTCTGCACCGCCTGGGCATCAGCCACGCGGCGTGCCGTCCAGCTCGTGTTCGATCATCCACAGCCCGGCCCAGAGCTTGGCGTCCAGCGCATAGCCTTCACCCATCTTCCGGACCAGCCAGGCCGCCGCCTGCGGGCGCGGAATCTCGTGCACGGTGATGTTCTCATCGCCATCGCCGCCGCCTTGGCCGACCTTGGTCAGGCCGGTGGCGCGCACGAAGGCGACCTTCTCGTTGCTCATGCCCGATGAGGTCGGGCCGATCATCAGCACCTCGGCATGCGCGGCGGTCCAGCCGGTTTCCTCTTCCAGCTCGCGGATGGCCGACAGTTCGATGGATTCGCCCGCGTCGATATCGCCCACCAGGCCGGCCGGCATCTCGATGGTCGGCGCCTGCAGCGGTACACGCAGCTGTTCGACGAAGACTACCTTGTCCTGGGGCGTGACCGCCACGATGATCGCCGCCAGCCCCTGGGCGTGGGTGCGCTCCACGTACTCCCAGTTGCCGCGGTGGACCATGCGCAGGTACTTGCCTTCGTAGATGATCTCGGGCGTGGCGTCTTTGCTGTTCATGTCAGTCCGGAAGGAATGAAAGGGGCATCCATCGTGGTGTCCGAAGGCGACGGCGTCGTGAATTCGGGCTCGTCCAGGCCGGCCGCCGCGCGCAGGCGGCGGCGGGTCATCGGGCCCAGGCGCAGGGCTTCGGACAGCGAGGCCAGCATCTGGCCATCGGCAGGGTTGCGCAGGAACGGGGCCACCCCGTCCAGCGGGGCGTCGGTGGCGATGGTGGTCAGCTGGCGCCACAGCAGCGCGTGCTCGCGCTGCTCGCGCAGGCGCAGCGAGACGGTGGCCGCACCGCGCATGCGCAGGAAGGCCACCTCGTCGGCGCGGGCCAGCAGGGTGTCCAGGTCGCCGAAGTGCGACAGCAGGATTGCCGCGGTCTTGCAGCCGATCCCGGTCACCCCGGGGATGTTGTCCACCGCATCGCCGCACAGCGCCAGGTAGTCGGCCATCTGGTGCGCCTCCACCCCATGCTTGGCCTTCACGCCCGCCAGGCCCCAGCGCTGCCCGCGCGCGAAATCCCACTGCTCATCGCCTGGGCGCAGCAGTTGGGACAGGTCCTTGTCGGCGGAAATGATGATGCCGCGCAGGCCGAAGTCGCGGCTGGCATGCAGGGCGCTGCCGATCAGGTCGTCGGCCTCGAAATCCGCGTGCGACAGCACGGTCAGGCCCAGCGCCGCGCACAGCGCCTTGCAGTGCGAGAACTGGCGACGAAGCGCTTCCGGGGCCGGCTCGCGGTTGGCCTTGTAGGCCGGGTACAGCTGGTGACGGAAGCCGGTATCCAGCGCTTCGTCGAAACCCACGGCGATATGCCGCGGGCGCTCGCGCTCCAGCAGTTCCAGCAGGAAACGGGCGAAACCGTGCACGGCGTTGGTCGGCCAGCCTTCGGCGTCGTGGAACTCGTCGGGTACCGAGTGCCAGGCGCGGAAGATGTAGAGGCTGGCGTCGACCAGATGGACCGGCGCCGCAAGCGGCGCGACGCTCATGCCGGGGTCCAGTCGCTCAGCAGCCTGGCCGGGTCCGGGCGCTCGCGCTCGGGGGCGGCGAGCTTGGGCGTGCCGATATGGATGAAGCCGGCGACGCGTTCGGTTTCGGCCAGGCCCAGTCGCTGCGCCACCAGGCCGTCGTAGGCGGCCCAGCCGGTCAGCCACTGTGCGCCGAAGCCGAAGGCCTGGGCGGCCACCAGCAGGGCGAAGCACACGCTGCCGGCGGTCATCCACTGCTCATCCTCGGGCACCTTGTGCTCGGGGATCAGGCTGGCCACCACCACGATCACCAGTGGCGCGCTGTTGAAGCGGTTGCGGTCCTTCTCGATGGCCACGGTGCCGGCCTCCGGGTCCAGTTCCTCGGTGCGCGCGGCCAGGATGTCGCCCAGCTGGCGCCGCGCATCGCCCTGGATGCGGATGAAGCGGAACGGGGCCAGCTTGCCGTGGTCCGGGACCCGGCTGGCGCTGCGCAGCATCTGCAGCAGCACCTCATCGGACGGGGCGGGCTCGCCAAGTTGTTTGGAGGGCACCGAACGGCGTTCGTCCAGTGCGCGCAGCAGATCCGGCGTGGTGGGCGTAGGCATGGCGGTCAGTTTAGCGGGCTCGCGAAAGTTTTCACGGTTGCGGCCGCTATCATGTCCTGTGATCCTGTGGATGGATCGTGTCGTGGCGGATGCAGGCGGGGCATCCGGCACGCTTTCGTCGTTCCCCGCGCCCAAAGGAATGCACGACCGGATGCTGGATCCGCAGGCTCGCGATGGACTGGTGGGCAAGAATGTCGCGCTGTTGCAACAGTTGCGGCAGCTGGCCCTCGTTCCGCTGGCCGATGCCTACGAGGCCATCCTGACCGGCCTGCCCGGCCAACTGCTCTCCGCCGCGGGCGATGCCGGGGCCGACTCGCTGGACCTGATCGACGCGGTGCGCGAGGTCCGGCGCCGGCGCGAGGCCATGCTGGCCCGCTTTCGCGCCCACCTGGCCAATACCTGGCAGATGCTGGAGGCCGGACGGCCGGTCTCGGTCGAGCACAAGCTGGCCGATGGCGATGCCGAACACCTGAGCCTGGTGTCCAACCACGAGCTGGAAGTGCGCCTGGCGGTGCGTTCGCTGGCAGACGACCTGGCCGCGCGCTGGAAGCCCGAGCTGATGCGGCTCAGCCGGTATCTCGGGCTGCTGTCCGGCGGCCTGCGCCTGACCGAGGACACGCTGCCCTTCGGTCCGCACCACATCGGCGTGGCCGTGTACGAAAGCCTGTCGGCCTGCACCCTGACCCCGGCGGCGCGCAAGCTGATCGTCAAGCTGTGCGAGACCGAGCTGCATACCCGGACCGGCTCGCTCTATTCGCAGATCCAGACCGGCCTGGCCGCGCTGCTGCAGGAAAGCGCCGGCCCGCGTCCGCGCGGCGGGGTACGCCGCTGGATCCCCAGCACCGCGCTCGACCCGGACGCCGAGCAGGGCCAGACCGAGGACTGGATCGCGCGTTTCTTCGTGCAGTGGGAAAACGACCCGGCTGCCGCGGCCAAGCGCGCGCGCGCAGCGCTGAGCGAGCACGTCGGAGGCGAGGCCGAACCCCTGCCGCCGGCCCTGCATGCGCTGCTGCAGCGCGCCCGCCTGGCCGGCGAGACCTTGCCCGAGCCCAGCGACGGCAAGCGCGCGCTGTCCCAGCGCGAACTGCTGTCGGTGCTGTCGCTGATGCAGTCCATGCCCAACGAATCGCTGGCCCCATTCCCCAGCCGTGCCGCGCGGCTGTCGCAACGGCTCAAGTGGGAGATCCTGGCCGGCGCCGGGCGCCTGGGCATCGACCCGACGGGCATCCGCCTGGGCAACCAGGGCGAGGACACCATCGACCTGGTGTGCATGCTGCTGGAAGTCATGCTGGCCGAGAGCCACCTGCAGGGCCGTGCGCGCGAGCTGATGCTGTTGCTGCCCGCCCCTTACATCAAGGTGGCGCTGGTGGATCGGGAGCTGTTCCTGAGCGACCAGCACCCGGCGCGGCGCCTGCTCAACCTGCTGGCCGATGCCAGCGAGCGCTGCATCGGCGAGGGCGATGCAGAACGCGCCCTGCTGGAGGAGATCGAGGTGGCCATCGTCTCGATCCTGCGCGACTTCAGCGAGGACGTGCAGGCGTTCACGCCCATCCTCAAGCGCTTCGGCGAGTACTACGGCGCCTACCTGCGCAAGGTGCAGATCGCCGAGCGCCGGGCCACCGAGCTGCACCGCGCGCAGGAGCGCCGCGACGAGGCCCGCGCTTTCGCCGAGACGCAGCTGCAGGCCCGGCTGGCCGAGCTGGCCGCGCCGCCGGGGCTGGTCGGCTTCCTGCGCGGCTACTGGGTGCCCTACATCGCGGCCATCCGGCTGCGCGGCGAGGCCGCAGGCCAGGACCTGGCCCAGGGCCTGAGTGCGCTGGAGCAGCTGGTCGCGGCCGTGCGCCAGGACCAGCTGCACGGTCCGGACACGCCGTGGCTGGCGGACCGGATGCCCTGGCTGGAGCGAATGCTGGCCCAGCAGGGGCTGGACCCGGTCGCCCTTGGCAAGGCGCTGCAATCGCTGCAGCAGTCGCTGTATCCGGTCGAGCCCGCAGCAGCAGGGGCCGAGCGCCTGGCGGCGAGCACGGCAGAGGCGTTTCCCAGCGCTGCGCCGGTGGACGAGCTGGTCGCCGAGGCGCTGGATGCCCCCGTCGAAGCGGACCAGATCGACCTGATCACCGCCGATTTCTTCCGCGCCCTGCCGATGGGCACCTGGCTGGACTTCGTGGACCGCAATGGCCGCGTCCGGGCCGGCAAGTTGAACTGGGTCAGCCCGATCTCGGCGCGGCTGATGTTCGTGGACAAGCTCGGCAGCCGGCTGTGCGTGGCCTCGGCCGAGGAACTGGCGGTCATGGCCCAGCTGGAGCGGCTGCGCCTGCACCGGGAGGAAGACGCGTTCTACAGCGCCATGGCCGGCGCCATCGAGCAGCTCGCGCACTGATCCGGCAAGGCGGCGCGAACGTTTCGTAAGCGTGGCGGCGTGTCGGAATAACGACCGTCATCACGGATGTGAACGTGACCGTGTGCCTACGATTGCACCGTCTCTGCGTGTCCCCCATGCTCCCTACTCGAATGCGCCGGCCAGCCCCGGCGGGGAAGCCCTTATGCCGTTCAGTGTCGATGTCTCCAACCGGCCGGAACACGGCACGCGGCTGCTGCAGCAGGCGTTCGACGGCGCTGTTCCACCGCTGGTGCAGGCGTTCTCCACGGCGTTGGGTCGTTTCGATGATGCCTTGTTCGACCGGGCCGAGCGCGCCGGGCCTTCGCAGGCGGCCTTCCTCGATGGCATGCGCGAGCTGCGCCGCCGCCGCGATGAGATCGTGGCCCGGTTTCGCTCGCACCTGGACCGCTGCTGGAAGTCCCTGGAAGACCGCACCCCGCTGTCGGCCGAAAGCGTCCTGATCGATCCGCAGACCAGCGGCCTGAGCTTGGTTTCGGATCAGGAGCTCGAGTCGCGCCTGGCCGCGCGCAACCTGGCCAGCGTGATCAGCCGCGAGTGCAAGCTGGTCCTGGTGCGGCTGGACCGTCGCCTGGGCCACCTGGCGGGCGGGCTGGAGCTGGACAACGACACCAACCCGGTCGGGCCCGAGCACATCGGCCTGGCCGTCCACGAGGCGTTCTCCAGCAGCGACCTGAGCCTGGAAGTGCGCCTGGTCGTGATCAAGCTGTGCGAGCGCGAGCTGGCGCCGGTCATCGGCCGCATCTACGAAGCGCTGGACGAGCGGCTGGTCCAGCTCAACGTCCTGCCGCAGGTGGCGCCCGCCGCCGGGGCCCGCCGCAGGACGATGGAATCTCCTGTGCCGTCGCCGTCGCCGGCGCAGGCCACGGGCGAGGACTTCTTCGGCACCGTGCCGGAAGAGCCCAGTGCACCGGGCTGGGCGGCGCGCTTTACCCAGCGCATGGCGGGCATGCGCCGAGCCATGGATGGGCAGGGCCCGGATGGGCACTTCGTCGGCAACGACGCCGATGCGGGCGTGCTGCTCGAAGCGCTGCACCACTTCCTGCAGGAGACGCGCCAGCACCGCGAGGCCAACCCGCACGCTGCTGGGCAAGGGCAGGGCGCGGGCTATGGCGAGTCGGTCGGCGGCGGAGAGCGTCCGCTGTCCCAGCGCGAGATGATGTCGGTGCTGTCGGTGCTGCAGGCCTCGCCCAGCGCCACCCTGCGCGCGGCCATCGGCGATACCGGCGAGTCGCTGTCCCAGCGGCTCAAGAGCGAAGTCCTCAGCGGCGCCAGCCAGCTGGGCGTGGACCCGGGCCAGGCGCGCTTGTCGCCCATGGACGAGGACGCCATCGACCTGGTCGGCATGCTGTTCGATGTGATGCTGGACGAGCGCGAACTCGACGGCCGGCCGCGCGAGCTGATCGGGCGCCTGGTGGTGCCGTTCGTCAAGGTGGCGCTGCTGGACCGCCGGATGTTCGTGCAGAAGACCCATCCGGCCCGGCGCCTGCTCAACGTGCTGGCCGAGGCCTGCGAGGGCAACACCGGCGAAAGCGCGGCCGAGCGCACCTTGATGACCAAGGTGGAGGAAGTCATCGACCGGCTGGTCGCCGAGTTCAACGAGAATCTGGCGGTGTTCCTGACGCTGGAGGAAGAGTTCCGCGATTTCCTGTCCCAGCACAAGCGCCGCATCGAGGTGGCCGAGCGCCGCGCCGCGGAAATCCAGCGCGGCCAGGAACGCCTGGAAGCGGCCCGCACCCGCACCAACGCCGAGCTGGACCAGCGTCTGCAGGGACGCCAGGTGCCCCAGGCCATCGAGGATTTCCTGCGCCAGCCGTGGGCGCACCACGTGACCATGGCGGTGCTGCGCGAAAGCGACGACGGCGTGGCCCTGGCCGATGCCCTGCACCTGGCCGATGGCGTGCTGGCGGCGGTGGATCAGGCGCAGGCGCAGCAGGCCAACGTGGCCTGGCTGGAAGCCGAGCGTGCCGGCCTGGTGCGGGTGTTCGCCAGTGTCGGGGTGACCGGCGACCAGGCCAACGCTGCCATCAATGCGCTGCGCGAGACTCTGCAGGCGGTGGCCGCCTCACGCCCGGACCTGGAAAAGGCGCTGCCGGAGCTGCCCACCGTGAGCCTGCCGCGCCCGGTCGAGCCGGAGGCCGCGCCGATCGCGCTGGTGGGCGGCACCGACACGTTGGATTTCGACGCCACCGACGCCGAGCACTTCCGCAAGCTGCCCGTGGGCACCTGGCTGGATTTCATCGACAAGGACAACCGCGTGCAGGCCGGCAAGCTGTCCTGGGTCAGCCCGATTTCTTCGCGCCTGCTGTTCGTCAACCGTCGCGGCGTGCGCTTCTGCGTCGCCTCGCCGGAGGAGCTGGCGGTGATGGTGCGCATGGGGCGCCTGCGCAAGCATCACGAGCAGGACGCCTTCGACGCGGCCATGCAGGGCGTGATCGACCGCCTGGACACCGGCGTGCAGCGGGGCTCTGCCGAGGTCTGATGCCCTTGGCCGGTGCTGCCGGTCGGCAGTGCCCGTGATCGCGAGGTTCGTGCACGCGACGGCGACGCATCGGTTTTCGGTCGCTCGGCCGACTGCCGGACGATCAGTGCGGATGATCGTGGGGAGGGGGAGGGGCGTCCTGCCTCACCGGCGGATGGGCCTGGATCCAGGCCTGGCGCTGCTCGGGTGTCATGTCGCGCCACTGGTCGCGGAAACGGTGGCGCGCCTCCCGGTCCATGTCGCGGGTGCGCTCGAAGACCGCGCGCGCCTGCTCGCGTTCGGCCGGGCTCATCTTCTCGTAGCGCTCCATGCCCTTTCGCGCCTGTTCCCGCTGCTGCGGCGTCATGCGCTGCCAGCGCTCGGCGCGCTCCAGCATGCGCGCGCGCTTGTCCGGCTCGTTGTTCCAGTGCTCGCGCACGCCCGCGATCAGCGCCTGGCGCTGCGCCTCGGTCAGCTGTTCCCAGCGCGGCGGCGGGTCGGTATCGGGCCGTGGCGGATCCTTCGCCGCCAGCGGCGCGGCCAGCGCCAGCGCGGCGGCGAACACGAGACAGGACAAGGACTTCATCTGCTTCACTCCATGGCAAGCGGCTGGCTGTCAGAACCCAGCCAGACGAACAGGTCGGGATTGGTGTCCAACTCCGCGTAAGGATCCTCGGCCACTGCATCCAGGTCCGACGGCAGTCCGTCGTCGTCGGCCGTCTGCGCCGCCACTTGCGACGGGCTGGACGGGGCCGGCGTGGTTTGCCGCAGCAGGCCCACGCCCACCACGGCCAGCAGGGCCAGTGAGAACGCGCTGGCGGCCAGCCAGCGGGGCGCCGGTCTTGCCGGGCCCGAGGCTGGCTGGCCCTGGGCGGCGGCATGACGCGCCGCGCGCAGGCGCGTCAGCGTCTGTGGCGAGAGCTGCGCGCTCGCCGCGGCATGCAATTGCCGGGCGCGCGCGTCGAAAGAAGACGGGGTGTTCATCGGAAATCCTCGAGTTGCTTCTGCAGCGCCTCACGGGCGCGCGAGAGATGGGTCTTGACCGAACCTTCCGAGCAGCCCATGACCTGGGCGGTCTGGCTGACGTCCAGTTCCTCCAGCACGCGCAGGGTGAAGGCTTCGCGCTGGCGGGCCGGAAGCGCGCGCAAGGCCTGCACCATCAGGCCGTAGGCTTCGCGCTGCTCCTGGCGATCGGACGGGCCGGCGCTGGTGTCGGCCCAGTCGATCAGGCTCTCCTGGCTGCGCTCGCTGCTGGGCAGCAGCCACCGCAGGCGGAAGCTGCTACGCCGCTGCAGGTCGATGATGCGCCGGCGCAGGATGCTCCAGAACAGCGGCGTCCATTCGTGCGCCGGCCGCTCGGCGTAGCCGAGCATCCGCATCATGCTGTCCTGCACCGCATCCAGTGCGTCATCGCGACTGCGCAGGCCGGACTCGGCGAACCGGAAGGCGCGCGGGCCAATGCCGGCCAGGAAGGCCTCCAGCGAGACTGGCGGCGTTTCCGTGACGCGATCGAGGGGGGCGGCGATGTCTGCACTCACCAGCACAGCTTATGTCCGGCAGGAAGGATTGCCAGAGTGAACGTCCGCGAAAATGCCCGGTTGACCGGCGCTGATCGATGTTCAGCGACCAGCCAAGAACGCGCCGACCAAGGCGATCAGTACCAGGGCGTAGTCTGTAGGACCGGTGGCCAGCCCGAGCAGGGTCACGGCCAGGTCCAGGCCCAGCTTGCTGGACGCTTCCACCGGGCCCAGGCCGAAGATCGAGCCCAGGTGCAGCGAGACGATGTTCCAGTAGGCCAACGCGATGCCCAGCGCGGTCGCCAGCAGCGCGATCAGGCCACGAACCGGTCCCGGCGCCATCCCGAACAGACGCAGGCAGACCACCGCATCCAGCGCCACCGCCAGCGCCATCCAGCTGCACTGGCGATTGGTTTGCAGGGCGAGGACGGACCACAGCAGGGACAGCAGACCGCAGGCAAGGAAGGTCAGCAGCAGCGCCAGCCAGGTGCGGCCGCCGCTCAACGAGGGTGTGAAGGACATTGGAGCTCCAGACGATGCGCCCAGCATAACGGGCGCGGCCGGAATGCTCTGTCCATGCCATGCGGGCCGGCGCAGCGGGGCGCTCGGCTAGAATGGCGCGCTTGCACGATCGACTGTGCGTCCCCACCTGTCCCGCATGTATTCCCGAAGCAGCGAACCCGTCCAGTTCGAACGCGACTGCGACGCCATCATGGTCCCCTCCGGGGAATCGGTGACCTTGCCCGCCGGCACCTACGGCTACATCACCCAGGCCCTGGGCGGCAGCTACACGGTGTTCGTGGAAGGCAACCTGATGCGCATCGCCGGCAAGGACGCCGACGCCATCGGCAAGGAGCCGGTCGAGCCCTTGAGCCTGCCGGCCGACGCGGGCGACGAACAGGTCGAGCGCATGATGTGGGACCAGCTACGGACCTGCTTCGACCCTGAAATCCCGTTCAACATCGTCGATCTTGGCCTCATCTACGAGGCCAACCTGGGGCATCTCGACGATGGGCGCCGTCGTGTGGATGTGCGGATGACGCTGACCGCGCCGGGCTGCGGGATGGGGGAGATTCTGGTGGACGACGTGCGCAGCAAGCTGGAAATGATCCCCACCATCGCCGAGGCGGACGTGGAGCTGGTGTTCGACCCGCCGTGGAACCGCAACATGATGTCCGAGGCCGCGCGCCTGGAAACCGGGATGCTCTGAGCGCACTTTCTTTGCTGCGGTGTGAAAACACGCCGCCCATGTCCCTGAATGTCCGTTTGCAGGTCCGTTTGGGACTTGATCGGCGTCCCGAATCGGACATCCCGAAGCGCAGATGCAACCATTTTCGGTGAAACGTCTTGTTTCACGCGATTTCCCTCGTTTAGGTTCGAGTCAGACCCGGATTGTCCCGGGTCAAAACGCCGGTCGGACGCCGTCAGCTCGAATCACAACAGAAGCCAAGGCGTGTGGCCGGAGATGCCCGCAGGAATGCGGGTGACCGCTCCATTCCATTGAGAGGGAAGTTCGATGTCCGAAGTCACGCAAGGCCGCATGCGCAAGCATGCGTTGGCCGCGGCTGCCGCGGTGTTCGTCTCGATCATGACGGCTCCGGCCGCGATGGCCGCAGAGCGGCTCAACCTGTCCGGATTGCAGGCCACCGATCAGCAAGGGTTCGACCGCTTCATCGTGAAGTACCGCGAAGGGTCGGCCGCCCAGCTGGACGCGGCCGCGTTGTCGCCCAAGCTGAAGTCCGCGGCATCGGCCGTGCCGAAGGTCTCGGGCAAGGCCGCCCTGGATATCCAGTACCTGCGCCGCACCGCGGTGGGCTCGGATGTGGTGCGCAGCGCGCGCAAGCTGGACCGGGTGGAAGCGGAGGCGCTGATGCGCCAGATCGCCGCGGACCCGGAGGTCGAATATGTCGAGGTGGACAAGCTCAACCGCGCCTACGCCACGCCCAACGATCCGCGCTACAGCGAGCAGTGGAGCTATCAGGGCGGCAACGGCGGCATCCGCGCCAACGAGGCCTGGGACGTGACCAGCGGCACCGGCGTGGTGGTGGCGGTGCTGGATACCGGCATCACCAGCCATCCGGACCTCAACGCCAACGTCATCGCCGGCTACGACTTCATCGCCGACACCTCGGTGTCCAACGATGGCAATGGCCGCGACTCCAACCCGGCCGATCCCGGCGACTGGGTCACGGCCAACCAGTGCGGCTATTCCCACGGCGCGCAGAACTCTAGCTGGCATGGCACGCACGTGGCCGGCACCGTGGCCGCGGTCACCAACAACAGCGTCGGCGTGGCCGGCGTGGCCTACGGCGCCAAGGTGATGCCGGTGCGCGTGCTGGGCACCTGCGGCGGGTACGACTCGGATATCGCCGACGCCATCATCTGGGCCTCCGGCGGCACCGTCAGTGGCGTGCCCAACACCAGCACGCCGGCCGAGGTGATCAACCTCAGCCTGGGCGGCTCCGGCGCCTGCGGCACCACCACCCAGAACGCCATCAACAGCGCGGTCGGCCGCGGCTCCACCCTCGTCATCGCCGCCGGCAACGACAACACCAATGTGGCCAATGCCTCGCCGGCCAACTGCAACAACGTGATCGCGGTGGGTTCCACCACCAATACCGGCGCGCGCTCGAGCTTCTCCAACTATGGCTCCGGGGTGGACATCGCCGCGCCGGGCTCCAGCATCCTGTCCACGCTCAACAGCGGTACCACCACGCCGGGCAACGCCAGCTACGCCTCCTACAGCGGCACCTCGATGGCCACCCCGCACGTGGCCGGCGTGGTCGCCCTGATGCAGTCGGTGGCCTCCTCGCCGCTGACCCCGGCGCAGGTCGAATCCACCCTGAAGTCGACCGCGCGCGCTTTCCCGAGCACGCCCTCGCAGCCCATTGGCGCTGGCATCGTCAACGCCAAGGCGGCGGTGGACGCGGTCACCGGTGGCGGCAGCACCAATCCCAACCCGCCCAGCGGCAACACCCTGACCAGCGGCACGCCGGTCACCGGGCTGTCGGCCACGACCGGCAACTCGCTGCAGTACACCATCACCGTGCCCGCTGGTCGCAGCACCCTGACCGTGGCCATCAGCGGCGGGACGGGCGATGCCGACCTGTACGTGCGGCGCGGCGCGGCGCCGACCGATTCGACCTACAACTGCCGGCCGTACCGCAGCGGCAACAGCGAAACCTGCACCTTCAACTCGCCGGCCGCAGACACCTGGTACGTGCGGGTCAAGGCCTACAGCAGCTTCTCGGGCGTGACCCTGCGGGCCACTTACTGAGCAAGCAGCGCTGGTAAGCAGAACCCCCGGTCGATCCGGGGGTTCTTTTTTTCGCCGAACGCGAGTGCGTTGATCGCCTAGGAGATGCAACGTCGGCAAAAGCCGACCTCACCAAGCACCCCGAATCGTGATCAGCCGCAGCGGGCGCCTCGGTGGACAGGCTTCGCGTTGTCCACCTTACGTTTCCGTCGCCCAGCCGCATCGGGCGTGGCGGACAAATTGCGTTGCTCACCCGCCGTAGGGTGGATGACGCTCTTCCATCCACCGTCGCGGAGCAGCAGATGACGGGGCGTCGCCGCCGTAGGGTGGATGGCGCTCTTCCATCCACCGTCGCGGAGCAGCAAATGACGGGGCGTAGCCGCAAGCCAGCCATGCCCGACGCAAGCCTGCCTGCTGGCCGGTACGGCAGCTCAAGCCCACAGCAAGTCGTCTTCGAAAGGCTTTTCGGTGGTCCAGCCGCATCGCGCGTGGTGGACAAGCTTCGCGTTGTCCACCCTACGTAGGGTGGATGATGCTCTTTTCATCCACCGTCGCCGCAAGCCAAGGAAGCGAACGCCTGCAACGACAAACCGCCGCCTTTCCAAAGCGGTGCCGTCCGCGCCGCTGCGCATCGATTCGAGGCAGGCGCCTCTTGAGCGCGCTCAGGCGGCCTCGAAGCGATTGGCCGCCACGTTCTTGCGCACCTGCTCAGGGGCCCAGATGCGGCCGTTCATGGCGATGTAGACGCCAGCCGGCAGCGACTGCACCGCGCCGACCGCGCAACCGATGTTGAACTCGGCATCCGAACCGCGGAACCGCGCCGGGTTGAGCGCGCCGGTCATCACGATGGTCTTGTCGGCGATGGTCTTGAGCACCTTGCCGGTCTGCACCATGCTGTCGGTGCCGTGGGTGATCAGCACATGGCGCGCCGGCTGCGCGGCCACCGTGGCGCGGATCAGCTCGCGGTCCTCATCGGTGATGTGCAGCGAATCCTTGCGGATGATCGGGATCACGGTGAAGCGGAAGGTCACGCCCAGTTCCTTGAGGATCTGGCCGATCTGCGGGTCGCCGATCTGGTAATCGGACTTGTCGTCGAAATAGATCTTGTCGATGGTGCCACCGGTGGTGACGATCAGCAGCTCTTCCATCACACGCTCCGCGGGACCGCTTCGAATAGGGGCGAGGATTTTACTGCGTCCGCGCGCGCTTCTTGCTGAAACGCTTGCGCAGGCCGGGCAGGCTGGAGGCGCCGATCACCAGCAGGGCCAGCAGGATCTCCAGCCACGCCTGCGTCGCTTCGGCCGGGCGGCTCCAGGCCACCATGACGCCGTGGCTGAACCAGGCCAGCGCGATCACCCCGGACCAGAACCCGGCGGTGCGACGCCGCGCCAGCACGCCGAGCAACAGCAGCAGCGCGGGCAGGGTGAAGATCAGTTGCGTGGCCAGCCAGTGGCGGTCGCCGTGGAACCAGACGGCGAACAGCACCGTCAGCCCCGCCAGGGCCAGCGCCAGTAACCCTTTGGCCAGGGTCATGGCTCAGGCCGCCTGCAGGCGGCGTGCGGTATCGGCCAGGCGCCGGCCCAGGGCCCGGGCCAGCATCGCTTCTTCCTCGCTCAAGGTGGCATCGTCATCGCCGCCAGCGACATGACTGGCGCCATAGGGCGTGCCGCCCGTGCGCGTGCTGCTGAGCAAGGGCTCGGTGTACGGAATGCCCAGCAGCAGGCAGCCGTGGTGCAGCAGCGGCACCTGCATGGACAGCAGGGTCGATTCCTGGCCGCCATGCTGGGTGGCCGTGGAGGTGAACACTGCGGCCGGCTTGCCGACCAGCGCGCCGCTGGCCCATTCCGCGCCCAGGGTGTCGATGAAGTACTTCATGGGGGCGGCCATGTTGCCGAACCGGGTCGGGCTGCCCAGCGCCAGGCCGGCGCAGTCCACCAGGTCCTGCTTGTCCACGTAGGGCGCCCCGTCCTCGGGCACCGGCGGCTGTGCCTGCGCGGTGACCGGGGCCACCGGCGCAACGGTGCGCAGGCGGGCGGACATGCCGGGGACTTCCTCGATGCCGCGCGCGATCTGGCGTGCGAGCTTGGCCACCGAACCGCCGCGGCTGTAGTAGAGCACCAGGATCTCGGTCATCGGAAAGGTGTGTCCTTAAGAGCGCGACGCCTAGTATCGGCCCTGGCGGACGCCATGTCCCCCTCGACAGCGCATCCGTTACCCTTGCGCCGATGAAACCTGCGGACGCCCTGAAGCGATGGAACGAGCGCCTGCGCGACCGCGCGCGGGTCGGCAGCTTCGCCCGCTTCCTGGTCAAGCGTTTTCTCGACGACCGCCTGTTCCAGGCCGCCGCGGCGCTGGCCTACACCACGATCTTCGCGCTGGTGCCGCTGACCATGGTGGTGTTCGGCGTGCTGTCCGCCTTTCCCGGCTACGAGGAATGGAGCCAGAAGCTGGGCGAGTACGTGTTCTCCAACTTCGTTCCCAGCGCGGCGGCCTCGGCCAGGCAATACCTGCTGCAGCTGTCCTCCAACCGCGCGCAGCTCACCGCGGCCGGCGTGGTCGCGCTGGTGTTCTCGCTGCTGATCACCCTCAACAGCATCGAGGCGACCTTCAACCAGATCTGGCGCGTGCCCGAGTCGCGTCCGCGGCTGGTGCGCTTCCTGGTGTACTGGACGGTGCTGACGCTGGGCGCGCTGCTGGCGGCGGCCTCCCTGGCGATCTCGGCCCGGTTCTTCGCGCTGCCGCTGTTCGAGACCGAGCAGGGCCGCGTGCTGGCCAACACCGTGCTGACCGTGGCGCCGGTGGTGATCGAGCTGTTCGCCATCACCGCGATCTACCGAGTGGTGCCGCACCGGCCGATCAAGCTGCGCTATGCCTTCGCCGGCGCCCTGATCGCCACGCTGCTGCTGGAAGTGGTCAAGTGGGCCCTGGGCCTGTACCTGGGCAACTTCAATAGCTATCAGACGCTGTACGGCCCGCTGGCGGTGGTGCCGATCCTGATGCTGTGGATCTATCTGTGCTGGGTGGCGATCCTGATCGGCGCATCGACCGCGGCGACCAGCGCGGCGTTCCGCTACCAGCCGGCATCGATGCGGCTGCCGGTGGGTTTCGAGCTGTACGGCCTGCTGCGCATGGTCGGGCGTTTCCACCAGGCGCGTGCGCGTGGCGAAGGGCTCAGCGACGATCGCTTGCTCAAGCTGGAGCCGATGCTGACCGACGCCCTGGTGCAGGAGTTCCTGGCCGCGCTGTGCCGGATCAAGCTGGTGCGCTGCGATGAGAACGGCGAGTGGATCCTGGCGCGCGATCTGGACACGGTGACCTTGTCCGAACTCTACGAGGCCGCGCAGCTGCGCGTGCCGGTGTCCGAGGCGCATCTGCCGTTCCAGGACGATGCGCTGGGCACCTCCGTGCGCGACGCACTCAATCGCCTGCGCATGCCGATGCGCGACCTGCTCAAGCACAAGGTCGCCGAGATCTATCCTTCCCCCGCGGAGTTGTCCTCCCCATGAAGCCTCTCGTGTTGTCCCTGGCCGTGCTGACGGCGCTGACCCTGTCCGCCTGCGACAAGCCGCAGGAGGCTGCGCCGGCTGCCGCAGACGCACCTGCCAAGCAAGATGCCGCGCCTGCCGCCGCCTCTGCCCAGGCCCAGCCCACGCCGCCGGCGCAGGAGCCTGCCGCGACCACCAAGGAGTTTCCGACCCTGCAAGTCACCACGGTCGATGGCCAGCCTTACGAGCTGGCCCAGCAGCGGGGGCACTGGGTGGTGGTGAACTTCTGGGCGACCTGGTGCAAGCCCTGTCTGAAGGAAATGCCCGAGCTGTCGGCCATGGCCAAGTCCGACAAGGACACGGTGCGCATCATCGGCCTGGCCTACGACGACATCGAGGACGCGGACCTGAAGGCCTTCGTGGACAAGAATCCGGTGGACTATCCGCTGGCCAAGGTGGACGTCTACAACCCGCCAGCGGACTTCGAGACCCCGCGCGGACTGCCGATGACCTACCTGATCGCACCGGACGGCCGGGTTGCCAAGCGTTTCCTGGGTCCGGTGACGCCGGCGCAGATCCGTGAGGCGATCACGGCGGCGCCCGCCGCAGGCAAGCAGCCGGCCTAGGCGTGCACGCCGCGGCGCAAGGCCGGCATTGGCATGCCGGCCGCGTAGTGCTCAGGAACTGGCGTTCTCCAGATTGACCAGCGCTGCCTCCTCGGCAGCCTCGGGCATCGGGCCGATGGCCTGGGACAGACGCTCGCCGAAGGCACGGTCGTTGTCGAGGAAGAACGCCCGGGCCGCTTGCCCCAGGGCGAGCTGCTGGGCCAGCGGCAGCGCAAGTGCGCGTTCGACGGCCATCTCGATCGCCTCCACGCTCAACGTATAGCGGGTGCCGAGTGCCATCGGGCGCGCGTCCTGCGGGGCGATCAGGATGCCGCGGCTGCTGTCCACCAGCTCGTTCATCGGCTCGCCATCGGTGGCCAGCACCACCGCGCCCACGCTCATGGCTTCGATCAGGGAGTGGCCGAAGCCTTCGGCCTCGGACGGACACAGGTGGAAGCGGTGCCGGTTCTGCAGGACCCGCAACGCGGCATTGGATACGCGCGCGCTGCGGTAGTCGATGTTGCGGACCTGCCTGACCCAGGCCGGCGGCGGCCGCCAGCGCAGCACGGTCAGGATGGGCCAGTGCGGATTGCGGCGCCAGGCATCGAGCACCGCGTCGGTGCCCTTGGCGGTGCTGCGCCCGACCACGTGCAGGAACCCGTCCTGGCGCGGCACCGAGGCATCCATGCGGTCATCGCCGGTGAAGCCGATGTAGCGGGTACGCAGGCCCAGGCCATCGAAGATGCGCTCGGCCTGGCGCGTCTTGCACAGGATGGCATCGAACCGCCCCAACAGCGGGCGCCAGTGCGGATGCAGCCATTCCGGGTTGGGGATGAGCACGTTGCGCTCGGCTAGCGGCAGGCAGCGCGGATAAATGCGCTCGAGGAAGACCTGGGTGCCGACTGGCCCGCGCCAGCGGCAGTCGGCCTGCAGGCGCGTCTCGCGCAGCCGGTTGACCAGCTTGCTGCCACGGTAGCGCACCGATTCGGGCTGCCGCCCGTGCTCGCGCAGGCGGGCGATCACCAGCTCCAGATCGCGCAGCAGCCCGGCGCCGTTGTCGCGCGTGATCACGCGAACGCGAGGGTTGGACGGAGGCGGGTCGGAAGCGCTGGCGCCGGGTGGCATGCGGGGGGCACGGTGTACGTGGGACAAGGCCGACACCGACGTGCCTGCCCGCTGCCAGTATCCCATGTCCCATGTGCGACAGCGCACAGATTCGCGCCCGGCGCGTCCTGGGCAGCAGGAAGTGTTCCTACTCGCGCAGGCGCGGTCGCAGCGTGGCCAGGTTGCAGGGGCGGGTCCGCGCATCGAGCTGGGCCGAGATGATCTTCTCCCAGGCCGTGCGGCAGGCCGAGGTCGAGCCCGGCAGGCAGAACACGAAGGTCTGGTTGGCCAGCCCGGCGAAGGCCCGCGACTGCAGCGAGGACGTGCCGATCTCCTCCACGCTGATCGCGCGGAACAGCTCGCCGAAGCCGGGCATCTGCTTGTCCAGCAGCGGCAGCAGCGCCTCGGGCGTGGCATCGCGACCGGTGAAGCCGGTACCGCCGGTGACCACGATGCCGTCCACGTCCTCGTCGGCGATCCAGGCCGAGACGATGGCGCGCATCCGGTAGATGTCGTCCTTCACGATCGCGCGGTCGTGCAGCTGGTGTCCGGCCCCGGTGGCGGCCTGGATCAGGTAATCGCCGGAGGCGTCGTTGGCCAGGGTGCGGCTGTCCGAGACGGTCAGGACGCACAGGCGCAGGGGAATCAGGGTGTCGTGTGATGTCATCGGCCCAGCCTACGTCCCGGCTGCCGGGGCTTCAACGCGTTGAACAGCCCGTTCCAGACGACAACACGCCGGTGCCCGTGTGGGCACCGGCGTGTCTGGCATCGTTGAAGCTTACGGCTGGGGATTGCCGTTGGTGCTGGCCGAGCCGCTGGCAGCGCCATTGGCCGAGCCGCCGACCGAGGCATTGACCCCGTTGCGCGAGGCGCTGCCGCTGGCATTGCCGTTCGCGTTGCCGCTGGCATTGCCGCTGGCGGCGCTGTCCTCGACCAGTCCGCTCAGGCTGCCCTGGCTATTGGCCTGGCCCGAGCCCTGCGCACTGCCGTCGACGGCGGCGCGATCGCCGGCCTGCGAGGCGGCGCTGCTGGCGCCCTCCACCGCGGACTGGACACCGCCACGGGCGCGCGTGGAGGCCGTCTGCACGCCATCGCGCACGCGACCGGCGGTGTTGCGGGCGCCCTGGGCGGCCTGGCTGGCCCCGGCGCGGGCCGACTCGGCGGTCTGGCTGGTCACTTCGCGGCCCGCGCTGGTCACGCCGGTCGTGTCCAGGCTGGCCGACCCGGCAGCGTCGCCGGCGCCGCTCAACGCACCGCTCAGATCGCCGTTGGAGGCATTGCCGGCGGCGTTGCCGGTGCCGCTGGCATTGCCGGTCACCGACGCAGCGGTCGTGGCCGCCTGGCCCAGCGTCTGCGCCTGGCGTGCGCTCGAATCGGCCTGTCCACGCACCGAAGCTGCGGTGTCCGTGGCCTGGCTGCGGGCGCGCTGCGCGGCGCGCTCGGCGCGGCTGCGGGTCTGGTTCAGGCGCTCGCCGGCCATGCCGCGGGTGTTGTCGATGGTCGAACCGATACCGCCCACGGACGGGCCGACGCCGCCGATCTGGCCGCCGAGATTGCCGGCACCGCCGACTGCGCCGCCGACCTGGCCACCCAGGCCGCCCAGGACCTGGGCCGATGCTGCGGTGGAGGCGAGGGCGATGACGGCGGCAGTGGCCCAGGTCAGAGTGTTGTGACGCATGGTGATCTCCTCATTGGCGCGGACAATCCGCTGCCTTCAAGGAGCACTACGAACCTGGCTCCGCGCTTCTTCCATGCTGCCAGAAGATGTTGCCGCCCGTTCATCTTCAAGGCCAGGCACCAGGCCGCGGCCGTAGACCGGGTCGGGGCCGGGTTTGCCCAGGTCGCGGGCCTGCGCGGCCAGGGCGCCGAGCAGTGCGTCGGCGTCGGCATTGGGCTGCGCCGCCAGCAGTTGCGCGGCCAGTGCCGCAACGCGCGGGGCGGCGAAGGAGGTGCCACGTACCCGTTGGAACTTGCCACCGGGTGTTGCCGCCTGCAGCTGTGCGCCGACTGCGGCCAGATCGACCTGCTCGCCGCGTCCGGCCTCGGGCAGGACGCGATCGCGCGGATCCACCGCAGTCACGCCGATCACCTGCGGATAGGCCGAAGGAAACAAGGGCGCGGCGGCCGGCCCATCGTTGCCCACGGCGGCCACCAGCACCATGCCGCGCGCGATGGCCGCGGCCACTGCGCGCTTGAGCACCGCGTTGTCCGGCCCGACCAGGCTGAGGTTGACCACCCGCACCTGCTGCTGGGCCAGCCAGGCCAGCCCCTGTGCCACGCCCAGCGCATTGCCACCGGTGGGCGCTCCGCAGTAGACGTCCGCGGCGAACAACTGCACGCCTGGCTGCGCCTGCCTGCCATCGCCGACCAGCAGCGAGGCCACCGCCGTGCCATGGACATCCGGATGCAATTGCCCATCGCAGCCCCAGCGCTGCAGTTGCGCGCCGCGCAGCGCCGGATGCGCGGCATCCACGCCGCTGTCGATCAGCCCCACGCGCCAGGGCGAACCCGAAGCCGCGGTGCCGGACGTACCGCTGCCCACGCGGCCTGTGGTCAAGCCACCGCTGCCGGAATAGAGATGGTCGTAGTCGTAGCTGCCTGCCGGATCGAGCTTGCGCAGCGTCTGGATCGCCTGCCGCGTGGACTGGCCGGCCGGCGCGCGCAGCGGCACGATTTCCAGGCCCAGCGATTCCAGTCGGCGTGGAGCCTGGTCGGTGAAGCCTGCGGCGCGCGCGCGCGCCAGCCCTTCCGCCGTGGGCGCCAGGGCCAACACCTGGCCACGCACGACCAGGTTGTCGTAGCTGTCGGTGTCCAGCACGTCGCGGTGACGACGCAACAGCTGACGCTGCTGCAGCTGGCGGGCCTGGCTCAGGGCACGATCGAGCGAAGCGGTGGTCCGGTCCAGCAGCGGATCGACCGCGCGCGACACGCCCTGGGTCAGCGGCGCGGTGGCCTGCTGCAGCGGCTGCAGCTGGGCAGAGGCCGCCGGGGCCAGCCCCAGCCATGCCGCAAGCGCGAGCGCCTGCGCTAGCATCACTACGCTCCGGGTCCGTCGTGTCGCTGTAAAAAAAGTCACGCGCGCCATGGAAGCAATCTCGCTTCCCGAACGTATACCACTCATGAAGCACGATGCGGTGACTCCTTCGTTCCGTCAGGCGCTGTGCGAGCGGCTGCCCAAGTTGCGGCGCTACGCGCGCAATCTGGCGGGCACGCCGCACGACGCCGACGACCTGCTGCAGGTCGCCGCCGAGCGCGCGCTGGCCCGTGCCGCGCAGTGGGATCCGGACCAGCCGCTGGATCCCTGGCTGTACCGCATCGTGCGCAATGCCTGGATCGACGAGGTGCGCGCGCGCCGTCGGGGGCAGGCACTGTTCGCCGATGCGGAGCTGGGCGAACAGGTGGGCGTGGCCAGCGTCGAGTCGCATGCGGTGCGGCTGTCGGTAGAGGCGGCGATGGCGCGGCTGCCGGAAGAACAGCGCAGTGCCATCGCGCTGGTGCTGGTGGAAGGCCTGGCCTACCGGGAGGCCGCGCAGGCGCTGGAGATCCCGGTCGGCACCCTCACCAGCCGGCTGGCGCGCGGGCGCGAAGCGTTGCAGGCCCTGTTGGGCGACGAATCTGGAGAAGTGCAATGAACATCGACGACGCCACCTTGATGGCTTACCTGGACGGCGAACTGGACGCCGAAGGCGTGGCGCAGGTCGAAGCGGCCAAGGCGCGAGACCCGCAGCTGGCCGCAAGCATCGCCCGGCAGCAGCGGCAGGACGCGCGGCTGCGGACCTCGCATGCCGCCGCTGCCGAGGCGCCCATCCCCGACGCCTTGATGCAGCTGGTGCTGGGGCATGCGGCGCCCGCGCCCGCGCCCGATACAGCGGCCAGCGGGGAAGCGGCAACACCGGGCAACGTCGTCGCCCTGCGGCCGCGCAAGCGCGCGCGCGTGGCGTGGTCGCACCTGGGCGCCTTGGCGGCGGGCATCGTACTGGCGGTGATCGCCCTGCCGATGCTGCGTGACGCGCAAGGCGGGGCGGACTGGGAGCAGGGCGCCGATGGCTTGCGCGCCAGTGGCGCCCTGGCCCAGGCGCTGGATCGTCAACTGGCTTCGGAAACCTCGGGCAAAGTGCGTATCGCCTTGAGCTTCCGCAACCAGGCCGGCCAGTACTGCCGCACCTTTGTTGTGGATGCGGCCAGCACCGCGGGCCTGGCCTGCCGCGACGGGCAGGGCTGGTCGCTGCCGGTGCTGGCCAGCCAGGCCCAGGCGTCCTCCGGCGAACTGCGTCAGGCCGCCACGCCGCTGCCCGCGGTGGTGCTGGATGCGGTGGATGCCAGTATCGCCGGCGATGCCCTGGACGCACAGGACGAGCAGGCCGCGCGCCAGGCGGGCTGGCGCTAGCAAGTCAGGCGCCGGCCCAGCCGCGCTGGCGCGCCATTTCAGCGGTGGCCCGGGCGAAATCGTCGGCGAAGCCGACCATGTCGAACAGCGAGGCGTCCTGCCGGGCGCGTGCCAGGCGCTCGCGGAGCTCGACCAGTGCGTGCGGCTGGCTGGCCAGGGCGATCGCGCTGGCCACGAAGGCCGCATCGTCGGGCAGGTTGAGCGCGTCCAGCCCGAGGTGATGGTTGAGGCTGCCCGCCACGCGCGAGGCGAAGGTCTCCCCCGGGCAGCTCAGCACCGGGCACCCGGCCCACAGCGCATCGGACGCGGTGGTGTGCGCGTTGTACGGCGAGGTGTCCAGGAACAGGTCGGCATGGCGATACAGCGCCAGATAGTGGGCGTGGGGCTGCTTGTCGATGAACACCAGGCGGTCTTCGGCGATGCCTTTGGCCACGGCATGACGGCGTAATCGCGCATCGGCCTGGCCCGGTCCGGACAGCAGCCACAGCACGCTGCCCGGCACGCCGGCCAGCACGGCCAGGCTGCGATCGATGCTGCGCGGGTTGAGCTTGTAGCTGTTGTTGAAGCAGCAGAACACCACCCCGGTCTCCGGCAGCCCCAAGGCCGCACGCGAGGGCGGCTGGCCGACCAGGCGGCGTGTGTCCGAGGGCTGGAAGGCGCGCGGCAGGCGCAGGACCTGTTCGCTGAAGCCCGCTTCCAGCGCCGGCGGCAGCACGAAGGCATCGGCCAGCACGTGATCGATCCAGGGGGCGCCGGAAGTCCCCGGATACGCCAGCCAGTTCACTTGCACCGGCGCGGGACGCTGGGCCAGGATTTCCGGCCGTCCACCGCCGCCCCAGCCGCGCAGGTCGTACAGCACATCGATTCCGGCCGCGCGGATCGCCTGCGCGGCCGTGAGGTGGGATTGCGCGGAAAGGTCGTGCCACTGCGCCGCGCGCCGCAGGCGTTGTCCGATCGGGCTGCCGTCCTCGGCGTTCAGCGCGAACAAATGCAGGGACAGCGCGCCCTGCTGCGCCAGGGCTTCCAGCAGCGCCACGATCAGCAGGCCCGTGGGATGGGCGCCGAAGCCGTTGGACATCAAGCCCACCCGCAGCGCGCCGTGATCGCGCACCCGCGCCGCCGGCAGCGGGGTCACGCTGGCCGCCACCGCCTGGGCGCGCGTCCTGGCGCATTGCAGCTGTTCGGCCGCCGAAGCCTCTTCGCTGAGGAAGGCGAACGGCTCGACCATGGCCTGTTGCTGCCGGACCGCGTCGCGGACCTGCCGCGACAGCGCATCCACACCCTCCCAATCGCAGAGCTTGCGCTGCCAGTTGAGCCGGTGCGCGGCAATCTGTGCCTCCTGCGGCATCAGGGCGTGCGAGCGCCGATACGCCTCAGCCGCGCCTTCGGCATCGTGCGCGTCTTCCAGCACGTGTCCCAGCCACAGCCAGAAGCCGGGATGCTGCGGCTGCTGCTGGCAGGCCAGGCGCAGGCTGGCGCTGGCCTCGGCGATGCGGCCCAGCATCCAGCGCGCACGTCCCAGCCGCGCCAGCGCCTCGGGATGGTCGGGGCGCAGCGACAACGCGCGCAGGGCGGCGGCTTCGCCGGCACGCGGGTTGCCCGTGTCCATCTCCGCCTCGGACAGCATCACCCAGGCGATGAAATCCTGCGGTTGCTGGCGCAGCCGCTGGCGGACCTGCTCCAGCCGCTGCTGTGCGGCTGCCGCGCTCACCGCGACGCGTCCGGCGTCATGGCCCCTCCGACAACCGCGCCAGCTCGTCGACCTGGTGCTCGTGCATCAGCCGCCCGATCAGCTCGTCCATGCCGCCCTCGATGATGTTGGGCAGGTCATAGAGCGTCAGGCCTTCGATGCGGTGGTCGGTGATGCGGCCCTGCGGGAAGTTGTAGGTGCGGATGCGCTGGCTGCGGTCGCCGCTGCCGACCTGCAGCTTGCGCGTCTGCGCCTCGGCCGCGGCCTGCTTGCTGCGCTCGGCCTCCAGCAGCTGGGCCTTCAGGCGCTTCATCGCCTTGTCGCGGTTGGCGTGCTGGCTGCGCTCGGTCTGGCACTCCACCACCACGCCGGTGGGCAGGTGGGTGATGCGGATGGCCGAGTCCGTCTTGTTGACGTGCTGGCCACCGGCGCCGGAAGACCGGAAGGTGTCCACCTTCAGGTCGGCCGGGTTGATCGCGATCTCCTCGACCTCGTCGGCCTCGGGAATGATCGCCACGGTCGCGGCCGAGGTGTGGATGCGGCCCTGCGATTCGGTGGCCGGCACCCGCTGCACGCGGTGGGTACCGGACTCGAACTTCAGCCGCGAGTAGGCGCCCCTGCCGACCACGCGCGCCACCACCTCCTTGTAGCCACCGTGCTCGCCTGGCGAATCCGATTCCACCTCGACCTTCCAGCCCTGGCGCTCGGCATAGCGTGCGTACATGCGGAACAGGTCGCCGGCGAAGATCGCCGCCTCATCGCCGCCGGTGCCGGCGCGGACCTCCAGGAACAGGTTGCCGTCGTCGCGCGGGTCCTTGGGCACCAGCAGCAGCGCCAGCGCATCCTCCAGCCGGGCCAGTTCGGCCTGGGCTGTCGCGATTTCCTCCTCGGCCAGCTCGCGCAGTTCCGGATCCTCGCGCATGGCCTGGGCGGCGGACAGGTCGGCGCGCGCCTGCGCCTCAGCGGCCAGCGCGGTGGCCACCGGCTCCAGTTGGGCGAACTCGCGCGAGAGGTTGCGGAAACGCTCGTTGTCGCCGACCACGTGCGGGTCGGCGAGCAGGCGTTCGAGTTCTTCGCGGCGCTCGGCCAGCGCTTCGAGCTTACGGCGAAGGTTCGGGGTCATCAGGCGGGGAAATAGGGTGGTGGTAGCCAGGCTTGGCCGGGAACAGGCGGTCGGCGGCGCGGGCCAGGTCGGCATCGCCGCGCAGGGCCGCCTCGCGCAGGGCGGCGGTCGGCGGATGCAGCAGGCGATTGGTCAGGGTGTTGGCCAGGAACTGAAGCACTTCGTCCGGGTCGCGGCCATTGCCCAACTGCTGGCGGGCCTTGGCCAGGATCTCCTCGCGGGTGGCATCGCCCAGGGCGCGCAGGCGCTTGAGCGGCTCGTGGTGCCGGCTGGCGTGCAGGGTTTCCAGATAGCGGGCCACCTGCAGGTCGATGATGGCCTCGGCTGCCTCGGCGGCCTCGCGGCGTCCGCGCCGGTTCTCCTCGACCGCCCGCTCCAGGTCGTCCACCGAATACAGATAGGCATCGGCCAGCTCGGCCACGCTGGCCTCGATGTCGCGCGGCACCGCCAGGTCGAACAGCATCATCGGCCGGTGCTTGCGCTGCTGCAGGGCGGCGGCCACCTGGCTGCGATAGATCACCGGCTCACGCGCGGCGGTGGCGGAAAACACCACGTCGGCCTCGGCCAGGTGACGCTCGATCGCCGACAGCGGCAGTGCGGTTCCGCCATGGCGCGAGGCCAGCTCCTGGGCATGGGCCAGGGTGCGGTTGGCGATCAGCAGGCGGCGTACCTTGCCCTCGCTCAGGTGCCTGGCGGTCAGCTCGATGGTCTCGCCGGCGCCGACCAGCAGGACGGTCGACTCGCTCAGGCGGGCGAAGGCGTTCTGCGCCAGGCGCACGGCGGTGGAGGCCACCGACACCGGATTGGCGCCTACCAGGGTGTCGGTGCGCGCGCGCTTGGCCACCGCGAAGGTCTGCTGGAACAGCCGGTCCAGCCGCTGGCCCAGCGTGCCCTGGCCGCGCGCCTGCGACCAGGCGTCCTTGACCTGGCCCAGGATCTGCGGCTCGCCCAGCACCATCGAGTCCAGGCCGGTGGCCACGCGGAACAGGTGCCGCACCGCTTCGCCGTCCTGGTGCCGGTACAGGTAGCCCTGCACGCCCTGGCCGTGCGACTCCAGCCAGTCGGCCAGCACCTGGGCGTCATCGGCCACCGCGTACAGCTCGGTGCGGTTGCAGGTGGACAGCAGGGCCGCTTCCTGCACGCCCGGCAGGGCGCGCATGGCGTCCAGCGCCGTGGGCAGGCTTTCGCCGGCAAAAGCCACCCGTTCGCGCAGGTCGACCGGCGCGGTCTGGTGGTTCAGGCCGAGTACCCACAACGTCATGATTCAGGCGCTTGCGTTAAGCTGCTGGCGTTCCATAGCCCGCCATTTTACGGTCCGTCCCCCGCCAATGCCCGCAATGATGCGTTTTATCGTTTGCCTGCTGCTGATCCTGTCCGCGGCGGGGACCAGCCGGGCGCAGGCGCCAAGATCGGAGACCTCGGAGACCGGGGATGTCCTGGCCCCGGTCATGGCCGGCGAGTTCGCCCTGCAGGCCGGGCGCCTGGAGGAGGCCTCGCAGTGGTACCTGCAGGCCGCGCAGGACAGCGACGATATCGGCCTGGCCGAGCTGTCCACCCGGATCGCCCTGTTGGCGGAAGACGACCAGCGTGCCCGCCAGTCCCTGGACCTGTGGCGCAGGCGCGCGCCGACCTCGCTGGCCATGCAGGCCGCCGAGGCCACCCTGGCGGTGCGCGGTGGCAATACCCGCGTGGCGCTGCGCGAGCTCAAGTCCCTGCTGCGCACGCAGACCCCGCAGGCCTGGCGCTACGCCATCAGTGCGCTGGGCGCCGGTGGCCGCAACCCGGACACGTCGGCCAAGGTCACCGAGCGCCTGATCGCCGGCGGGCACCTGCCCAACCAGTTGCCGTTCTGGCTGGCCCTGGGCGGGCTGGCGCAGTCCCTGGACCGGCCGGCGCTGTCCGAGCGCGTGATCGCCGAGGTCGTGCGCCGGTTCCCGGCCGATCCACGCGTGGCCCTGCTGCATGCCACCCAGCTGCGTCGGTCCGGCCAGGCGGCCCAGGCCAAGCATGTGCTGTCCACCCTGACCCCGGCCGCCGCCCAGGATCCGCAGCTGCGGGTGCTGCTCGCGCAGGAGTTCGATGCCCTGGGCGACCCGGTCGCCGCCGCCGGTGCCATGGCGCAGGGACCACAGGACGAGCGCACCTGGGCCTTGCGGGCTTCCTTGCTGGCCAAGGCCGAGGACAATTTCGCCCTGACCTCCCTGTACGATGAGTTGCGCGGCGCCTCGGGCGAAGCCGATGCGGGCCGCGACCTGCTGCTGGGGCAGATCGCGCAATACCTCAAGCGCCCAGCCGAGGCGCTGGATTGGTACACCAAGATTTCGCAGGGCGAGGCCCGGACCGAGGCGCGCCTGCGCGCGGCCTATGCACTGCATGAGCTGGACCGCAAGTCCGAGGCCTACGAGCAGGCGCGCAAGATGCAGGGCGACGCCTCGCTGGACGACGATGCCCGCCGCAACGCCTACCTGCTGGAGGCCGAGCTGCGGCAGAAGGACGAGGACGAGGCCGGCGAGATCGATGCCCTGGCCCGCGGCCTGGCCGCCTATCCGGACGACAGCGCGCTGCTGTATGCGCGTGGCCTGGCCTGGGAGAAGCGCGACCAGATCGATCGTGCCGAAGCCGACCTGCGCCGCATCCTGGTGACCGAGCCGGACAACACGGCCGTGCTCAACGCCCTGGGCTACACCCTGGCCGATCGCACCACGCGCTATCAGGAAGCCCTGCAGCTGATCGACCGCGCCCGCGCCGCATCGCCGGACGAGGGGGCCATCATCGACAGCTATGGCTGGGTGCTCTATCGCCTGGGCAAGGTCGAGGAGGCGCTGGCGCAGCTGCGTCGTGCCTTCACCCTGATGAAGGACCCCGAGATCGCCGCCCATCTGGGCCAGGTGCTCTGGGAGCAGGGTCGGCGCGATGAGGCGCGGCGCTACTTCGAGGAGGCGCGCAAGCTGGACCCCGATAGCCGCGCGCTGCAGCGCGCCCTGGAAAAGACCGGCGCATGAGGACCTGGATGCGGTGGGCAGCGCTGGCGCTGCTGGGACTGTCGGCCGGTTGCGCCATGCGCCAGGCGCGCGAGCCCGCGCCCGCGCTGGAAGGCCAGGCGGCGCAGGCGGCCGCCGTGGCCCAGCGCGCCCGGGCGGAAGTCCTGCGCAACGCCGGTCCGTGGTCCTTCGGCGGGCGCGTGGCGATCCAGAAGGCCGGCAAGGGCGGCAGTGGGCGGATCGATTGGCGCCATGATCGCCAGGGGGGCGATGTGATGTCCCTGAGCGCGCCGGTGACGCGCCAGAGTTGGCAGCTCACCGTCGAGCCCGATGGGGCGGGGCGCCTGGACGGACTGGAGGGTGGTCCGCGCAGCGGGCCCGATGCCGAGGTGCTGCTGCAGGAGGCCACGCAGTGGGATATCCCGGTGCGCGCCCTGGGCGACTGGGTGCAGGGCGTGGCCGCGCCGGACCTTGGACAGGCCGACATCCAGTACGGCGCCGACGGCCTGCCACAGCGGATCGAGCAGGGCGGCTGGCGCATCGAGTATCCGGCCTGGCGGCAGGATGCGGTCACCGGCCAGGCCTTGCCGGCGCGCATTGAGTCGGTGCGCGGCGATGCCACCGTGCGCCTGCTGGTCGACGACTGGCAATGGTTACCCTGAGGTGCCCGTGCCTGTCGATGCCGACGGCTGGTCGGCCTGGCCCGCGCCGGCCAAGCTGAACCTGTTCTTGGAGATCACCGGGCGCCGTCCCGATGGCTACCACGAGCTGCAGAGCGTGTTTCGCATCCTGGAGTGGGGCGACACCGTCCACCTGCGTCCGCGTCGCGACGGGGTCGTCCGACGCGTGGGTGCTTCGGTCGAGGGCGTGGCCGAAGCCGATGACCTGGCGGTTCGTGCGGCCAAGTTGCTGGCTTCTTCTTCGAATGCATTCAAAGGTGCGGACATCCGCATCGAAAAGCGAATCCCGGCCGGCGGCGGTTTTGGTGGCGGATCTTCCGATGCCGCCACCGTGCTGTGCGCCCTGGACCGGCTGTGCGGGCTGTCCCTGGGTGTGCAGGCCCTGGCAAGGCTGGGGTTGGCGCTCGGGGCGGACGTGCCGGTCTTCGTGCATGGCGACAACGCCTGGGCCGAAGGGGTGGGGGAACGGTTGCAGCCGATGGCGCTGCCGCCAGCGTGGTACCTGCTGGTCAGCCCGGGGGTCCATGTGCCCACCGCCGAGCTCTTTCGTGCACCGGATTTGACGCGGGATGCCGCGCCCGCGAAAATATCGGACTTCCTTTCCGGACAACGGCTCGGCAACTGCTTCGAGCCGCTGGTGCGTCGCCGCGAACCTGCGGTGGAGGCCGTCTTCCAGGCGCTCTCCGAAGTGGGTGCGCCGCGACTGACCGGAACGGGGAGTGGCTGCTTCGTCGAATTTGCCGATCGCGCGTCCGCCCAGGCGGCGCTCGAACGACTCCCGGCGCAGTGGCAGGCCTGGGTCGTGGCGGGTGCGGAGGTATCGCCCCTGCGCGCGGCGTTGGCGCAAGCAACAACCTGATGGATCGCAGTCTGCTGGGGCGTCGCCAAGAGGCCTAAGGCACCGGGTTTTGATCCCGGCATTTCGTAGGTTCGAATCCTACCGCCCCAGCCAATCTGCCTTTCGTATTCCACGTTCGTCCTTCCGCCAATGCGCCGGCCCGAGTCGACGCGCCCCGCCAACGCCCGGACCCCGCCGACATGCAAGACGACCGCAATCTGCTCATCTTTTCGGGCAATGCGAACAAGCCGCTGACCGCCAGCATCTGCCGCCAGCTCGGCGTGCGCCAGGGCAAGGCGATGGTGTCGCACTTCTCCGATGGCGAGGTGCAGGTGGAAATCCAGGAGAGCGTGCGCCAGCAGGAAGTCTTCGTCGTGCAGCCGACCTGCGCGCCTTCGGCCGAGAACCTCATGGAGCTGCTGGTGCTGGTGGACGCGCTCAAGCGCGCCTCGGCTTCCAGCGTCACCGCGGTGGTGCCGTACTTCGGCTACTCGCGCCAGGACCGCCGCATGCGCTCCTCGCGCGTGCCGATCACCGCCAAGGTCGCGGCCAAGATGTTCTCGGCGGTGGACACCGACCGCGTGCTGACGGTGGACCTGCACGCCGACCAGATCCAGGGCTTCTTCGACTGCCCGGTGGACAACGTCTACGCCTCGCCGCTGCTGCTGGCCGACATCTGGCGCGCCTACGGCACCGAGAACATGGTCGTGGTCTCGCCCGACGTGGGCGGCGTGGTGCGCGCCCGCGCGGTGGCCAAGCGCCTGGACGATGCGGACCTGGCGATCATCGACAAGCGCCGTCCGCGCGCCAACGTCTCCACGGTGATGAACATCATCGGCGACGTGGAAGGCAAGTCCTGCGTGCTGGTGGACGACATCGTCGATACCGCCGGCACCCTGTGCGCCGCCGCGGCTGCGCTGAAGGAGCGCGGCGCGCTCAAGGTCGCGGCCTACTGCACCCACCCGGTGCTGTCCGGCCCGGCCGTGGACAACCTCAACCGTTCGGTGCTGGACGAGCTGGTGGTCACCGACACCATCCCGCTGTCCCCGGCCGCGCAGGCCTGCAGCAAGATCCGCCAGCTGTCGGTGGCCGAGCTGCTGGCCGAGACCATCCGTCGCGTGGCCTTCGGCGAATCGGTCAGCTCGCTGTACGTGGACTGACAAAGGGCCGGGATTGGTGATTGGGATTGGGTGTTGGCTGAAGCGGTACCTGCTTCGAATCAATCCCCAATCCCGAATGCCCAATCCCGGCATTCCAACGGCTTCCCTGGTCGCGGGGCAGTCGCATCACCGCCGCGAGGCGGTTCATCAACAAAGAAGTGAACATCATGGCAACGACACACGAAATCCAGGTGCAGCGCCGCGAAGACGAGGGGAAGGGTGCGAGCCGCCGCCTGCGTCACGCCGGCAACGTGCCCGCCATCGTCTACGGTGGCGACCTCAAGCCGGTCAGCATCACCCTGAGCCACAACGACGTCTGGCTCGCCAGCCAGCACGACTGGTTCTACTCCTCGATCCTCTCGCTGAGCCTCAATGGCGACGTGCAGAAGGTGCTGCTGCGTGACATGCAGCGCCATCCGTTCAAGCAGCAGATCATGCACCTGGACTTCCAGCGCGTGAACGACAAGGAAGCCATCCGCACCGCCGTGCCGCTGCACTTCCTCAACCAGGACAGCTCGCCGGCCGGCAAGGCCGCCGACGTGGTCGTGACCCACGAGCTGAACGAAGTCGTCGTCGAGTGCCTGCCGGGCGACCTGCCGGAATTCATCGAGATCGACCTGGCCGAGCTGGCCGTCGGCGACGTGATCCACCTCTCGCAGCTGAAGCTGCCCAAGGGCGTGGAAATCCCGGAGCTGAAGCTGGGCAAGGAGCACGACGTGGCCGTGGTGACTGCCAAGCACGGTCGCGTGGAAGCCGAGCCGGAAGCCGAAGGCGAGGCCTCGGCCGAAGTGCCGGCCACCAAGGCGTCCAAGGACGAAGAGTAATCGTGCGCCGTGGCGGAGGCCCCTTCGGGCTTCCGCCATGGATGCGATTGCACTGCGATGGCAGGCTTGCGTCTCATCGTCGGGCTGGGCAATCCCGGACCCGAACATCTACGGACCCGGCACAATGCCGGGTTCCGTTTTGTCGACACCCTGGCGATGCAGCAGGGGGCGCGATGGTCGGTGGAAGGCAAGTTGTTCGGTGAGGTGGCGCGGGCGCAGATTGGCGCTGAGTCGGTCTGGCTGTTGAAGCCGGCGACCTACATGAACCTGAGCGGCAAGTCGGTCACCGCCGCGCTGCGGTTCTGGAAGATCGAGCCGGAGCAGGCGCTGCTGGCGCACGATGAGCTGGACCTTCCGGTGGGCACGGCGCGGCTGAAGTTCGACGGCGGCCATGGCGGACAGAACGGCCTGCGCGACACCATCAAGCTGCTGGGACACGCCCGCTTCCATCGCCTGCGCATCGGCATCGGCCACCCGGGCCACAAGGACAAGGTGACGCCGTGGGTGCTGGGTCGACCGACAGCGGATGAAGAAATCTCCATCGGCCGTGCGATCGATGAGGCGCTGGACGTGCTGCCGCTGGCGGTGGCGGGGGATTTCAACGAAGCCATGAAGCGCCTTCACACGAGCAGGGATTCGTGATTGGGGATTGGGGATTTGCGGCCGTGTGCCATGGCGAATCTCCAATCCCGAATCCCAAATCCCGGAATCGAACCATGGGTATCAAATGCGGCATCGTGGGCCTGCCGAATGTCGGCAAGTCCACCCTCTTCAACGCGCTGACCAAGGCGGGCATCGCCGCGGCGAACTTTCCGTTCTGCACCATCGAGCCCAACGTGGGCGTGGTGCCGGTGCCGGATCCGCGCCTGGGCGCGCTGGCTGAAATCGTCAAGCCGCAGAAGGTCGTGCCGACCGCGGTGGAGTTCGTCGACATCGCCGGCCTGGTCGCAGGCGCGGCCAGTGGCGAAGGCCTGGGCAACAAGTTCCTCGCGCATATCCGCGAGGTCGACGCGATCACCCACGTCGTGCGTTGCTTCGAGCATGGCGACATCATCCACGTGAACAACAAGGTCGATCCGATCGCCGATATCGAGACCATCGATACCGAACTGGCGCTGGCGGATCTGGACAGCGTGGAAAAGGCGCTCAACCGCGCCGAGCGTTCGGCCAAGGGTGGCGACAAGGACGCGGCCGCGCGCAAGCCGGTGCTGGAGAAGCTGCGCAAGGCGCTGGACGATGGCAAGCCTGGCCGTGCCGCCGGCCTGGATGAGGAAGAGAAGGCGCTGGTGCGCGATCTGTTCCTGCTCACGCTCAAGCCGGTGATGTACATCGCCAACGTGCTGGAAGATGGCTTCGAGAACAACCCGCACCTGGAGGCCGTGCGCGCCCGCGCCGCGCAGGAAGGTGCGCAGGTGGTGCCGGTGTCGGCAGCCATCGAGGAAGAGCTGTCGCAGCTGGACGATGCCGATCGCGACGCCTTCCTGGCCGATCTGGGGCTGGAAGAGCCCGGCTTGAACCGCGTGATTCGCGCGGCCTACCAGCTGCTGGGCCTGCAGACCTATTTCACCGCCGGTGTGCAGGAAGTGCGCGCATGGACGGTCAAGGCTGGCGCCACCGCGCCCAAGGCCGCGGCGGTGATCCATACCGATTTCGAGAAAGGCTTCATCCGCGCCGAGACCATCGGCTACGACGATTTCATCAAGTACAAGGGCGAGGCCGGCTGCAAGGAGGCAGGTCGACTGCGTCTTGAGGGCAAGGAATACAAGGTGCAGGAAGGCGACATCCTGCATTTCCGTTTCAACGTCTGATCCGGCCTCAGAAGAAAGTGCATGCGGGATGTCAAAAATCGTTGACAACCCCGCATGTCGCGACCAGAATAACGGGCTGTTTCACCCCGGCTGAATTCAGGTCGGGGCAGTGGCCAAGTTGTACAGCTGGAGGGATACCCAAGCGGCCAACGGGGGCAGACTGTAAATCTGCTGGCTTACGCCTTCGGTGGTTCGAATCCACCTCCCTCCACCAGTTTTGAGGTGGTGTGTTTCCAAGCGGCAAGCTTCCGGGTGCGGGAGTAGTTCAACGGTAGAACCTCAGCCTTCCAAGCTGATGGTGCGGGTTCGATTCCCGTCTCCCGCTCCAATTGGACAGTTGCTTGGAAAACCTTCAAAATTCAGAGTTTCCGCTCACGTAGCTCAGTCGGTAGAGCACCTCCTTGGTAAGGAGGAGGTCGAAGGTTCGATTCCTTTCGTGAGCACCATTCATAGCAAGACGTTCCACTCTTCCAAGAATCGAGAATAGGCAGCCATGGCAAAGGGTAAGTTCGAGCGCACCAAGCCGCACGTGAATGTGGGCACCATCGGTCACGTCGACCATGGCAAGACCACGCTGACCGCCGCACTGACCAAGGTCGGCGCCGAGCGTTTCGGTGGCGAGTTCAAGGCTTATGACGC
>Ga0209257_1000790_pt1 | contig 46332 bp, 35 predicted proteins | sample AraplaCvi_mCL_r2_FD_184277 | JGI IMG/M metagenome (GOLD analysis project Ga0209257, IMG submission 184277) | Arabidopsis root microbial communities from North Carolina, USA - plate scrape MF_Cvi_mCL_r2 (SPAdes) (version 2) | ecosystem: Host-associated > Plants > Roots > Endosphere | place: USA...
AACGGCAACAGCAACAGCAACAGCAACGGCAACAGCAACGGCAACAGCAACAGCAACAGCAACAGCAACAGCAACAGCAACAGCAACAGCAACAGCAACAGCGACAGCAACAGCGACAGCAACAGCGACAGCAACAGCAACAGCAATGGCAGCCGATGGAACCTGTCTATCTCACGAGCGGGAGTGGGGACGCTGGCGCGTCCGCGACGCGCTTTGCCTAATGTCGGGGCAGAGCGCGTCAACCCGCGGCACCGGCCTTGGCCCGTGGTCGTGGCCCGGCACTGGCAGCGTCAACTGCCAGCGCAACAGCGCAACAGCGCAAACGGGCTCAGCCGGCGTGGAGCGACTCCAGCGATTCGGCTTCCAGCTGCGCGTAAAGCGCGAACTCGTCCAGGACCGGCGCGCCCAGTGCAGCTTCGAATGCCTCGCGGCTGGCGTTGGCGGCGTAGGCGTGCTGTTCGGTGCCGCCCAGGTTGGACTGGAAGATGCCCGCGGCGCTGACCGGCAGGAAGTCCTCGTAGACGATGGGGTCGGCCGAGGCCAGGCCGGCTTCGATCAAGGCCTCGGGTGAGAGGCCTTCGCGGTCGGACTTCGGCATGGCCTGGCCGCGTTCGGTCAATGCATAGCGGAAATAACCCAGCCCCTCGCGACGCAGGGTGTCCAGGTCGTCGGGGAAGTCGGCGAAGGCCTGGGCCAGGCGCATGGGGTAATCGCTGCCGGTGCTGCCCTTGCCGTCATCGCGCGCCGCATCCAGCAGCTGGTCGTACAGCGCGCGGCCCTTTGGCGTCAGGGCCAGGCCGCGCTGCTCGATCTCACCAAAACGCGCGGTGTGGGTACCGGCCTGGCGGTGGTCGCCGTCCGGAAAGGCCACGGCTTCCTCCAGCGCCTTGAAGCTGGTCTGGCGCAGCAGGATCGGCACCGCGCGGCGCGGCGGGCCTTCGATCACCGCCTTGGCATCGATGCCAAGGCGCAGCATTTCCTCCTGCGCCGCATCGATATCCAGCGTACGCGGGGTGAGATGGTTGATGTGCGGGCCGCGGAAGGACACGACATCGGCGATCAGGCGATGCGCCTGGCTCAATGCCTGGTAGGTGGCATGGGAGACCGTGGCCTGGCTGTGCCAGCGGAAGCTTTCCAGCACCTCGGCGACGAAGCGCTGCGCGTCGGCAACGGACAGGCCGCCATCGCGCTCGGCCTGTTCCACCAGCGCACGGGCGCCGGGGGTGAAGATGTCGCGCCTGGCCAGGATGGCCTGCGCCTGTGCGCGCAGGTCGGCATCGTCGATCAGCTCCATGCGCAGCAGCGAGGTGAACACCCGGAACGGATTGGCGGCCAGCGCGGCGGCGCTGGTGGCGCGGAAGGCGGTGGAATGCACCGGCACGCCGGCCACCGACAGGTCGTAGTAGCCCACCGGGGCCATGCCCATCACCGCGAAGGCGCGGCGCAGCATCGACAACTCCTCGGCGGTGCCGACACGGATGGCGCCGTGGCGCTCGGCATCCAGGCGTGCGCGCTCGTCGTTGCGCAGCAGCTGCGCCTCCAGCGCCGGCTGCGCCGCCAGGGTACCGGCGTTGACCTTGGCCACCAGCGCCATCAGCGTGCCGTACAGCGGAACCTCGGTGCGGTACATCTCGGACATGGCCTGCGCGAACAGGCTGCGGATGTGATCGGGTGAAACGAGATCGTGGTGCATGGCAGCGAGATCGGCGTCATGGGCGTGATGAACGTCCATTTTCCACCGGTCCGCGGGCCTGCGCCACCGCGACCAACGATGGCTTGTCATCCGCGCGCGGGTATAACCGGCGGGCAGTGGACAGGGGGCGCTGCAGCGGCCGGCGCGCAGAAGACCCGGGGCTCGGCCGCAAGACCATCATCGAAGGAAAGGAGTCTTGCCATGTTGCATCGCCATATCCGCGCCTCCCATCGCTGCTGCGTGCTGCTCGCCTGTGCGGCCCTGCCGTTCCTGTCGCACGCCCAGGTGGCGCGCGTGCCGCTGGCGGACATGCCGGTCCCGAAACAGCTGGCCGGCCCGCCCGAAGAGATGCCGGCCATGCGCGCCAAGGAGCCGGCCGCGTCGGCCGTGATCTCGCGCCATGCCCTGCTGCCGGTGCGCTTTGCCCCGGGCCAGTCCGAGGCGCAGCTGCAGATCAGCGCCGAGACCGCCGATGCGCGCGTGCTGCTGCTGCCCGGCCCGGCGCAGTGGCGTGCCCAGCTGGCCGGTACCACGGCCAAGGCCGCCGCTTCCACCGCTTCGCGCGCGACCGCGCTGGCCGCGGGCGCGGAAGGCTACCGCGCCATCGAATACCGCTTCGCCCAGCTGCAGGCCGGGCCGCAGACCCTGCGCCTGCATAGCGACACGCCTGGCGCACGCGGCTATGTGCTGGTGCAGGGCGACCAGGCGCTGGAACTGGCCTCCTATCCGCTGCATCGCCGCCAACGGCTGGGCGAACGCATGAGCTTCAATGCCATGCTCGGTGCGCGCGCCGGCGATGACGTCCGCATCGCCAACGCCGCAGGCAGCGTGCAGCAGGCCACGTTGCGCGTGGTGCGGCCCGATGGCAGCGTGCAGGAAGTGCCCATGTTCGATGACGGCCAGCACGAGGATGCGGCCGCGGGCGATGGCCGCTTTGGCGCCAGCTTCGTGCCGGACGCGCCGGGGACGTGGATCGCGCAGGCGGTGGTCCGCGGCACCGATGCGCGGGGACGCGCGTTCGTGCGCACCACCGAGCACGTGTTGCCGGTGCTGGACAGCGATCTGGCCCTGCGCGCCAGCACGATCGCCGCACGCCAGGTCGAGGGCCGCTGGCAGCTGCAGGTGCCGGTGCAGGTGTCCACCGGCGATGGGCATTACCGCGCCTTTGCCGAGGTCTGGGGCGTGGACGCCAGCGGCAAGGACGTCGCCGTGGCCTGGATCGGAGGCATCAGTCAGGTGCAGGACGGCCAGCTCGCGCTGGGCCTGGATCCGCGCTGGGTACAGCGCGCGGGCGCACGTGCGCCGTTCACCTTGCGCAAGCTGCGCATCGAGGATCCGGATCACTTCATTGCGCTGGTCACCGCCGAGCGCATGCCGCTCACGCTACCGGCGCTGCCTCCCTCGCAACGGCTGGGCACCCTGGCCATCGACGAGACCATGCGCATGGGGCCGCGCCCGCAGACCGCGCAGCGCGCCATGCCGGCGGCCACCGGCGCGCGCCTGATCCTGGTGCATGGCTACTGCTCGTCGGGGGTGTGGCCGCAGCAGCAGTTCACTAACGCCTCCAGCTTCATCGACGCCAACCAGAACCGCAGCCACGATGCGTTCGCGCGGCTGCTGGCCAGTTACGGCAGCCAGTGGAACTCCTTCGGCACCGTGGCCCACAGCCAGGGCGGTGCGGCGGCGCTGCACCTTTACACCTACTACTGGAGCGGCCTGGACAAGGCCAGCGGCGCGCGCCTGATGCAGTCGGTGGGCACGCCCTACCAGGGCACCAACCTGGCCGGCATCCTGGCCACACTGGGCAACTGGTTCGGCGTGGGCTGCGGCACCAACAGCGACATGACCTACGACGGGGCGGCGGCGTGGCTGGCGGGCATCCCTGCCTCGGCCCGGGCGAAGGTGAACTACTACACGACCTCCTTCGCCTCGACCAACTGGTACACCAACGACTACTGCAACATCGCCACCGACGTGGTGCTCAACGACCCGGAAGACGGCACGGTGGAACAGGTCTATGCGCAGCTGCCGGGTGGGGTGAATCGTGGGCACACCGTGGGCCAGTGCCACACCACCGGCATGCGCGACCCCGCGCAGTACCTCGATGCGGCCCGCAACGCCACCATGAACGCCAACGCGGCACGCTGACATGGCGGGTGGCGTGCTTGTCGCGGCGCCACAGCACTTTTCCACGGGCGCATCACGCCATCGCGCGATGCGCCTGACTATGCTCTGGCCCCACACACCACCGGTGACCTGTCATGGCCGCACTGCCGCAACTTCCCGAGATCCGCCTGGGCCGCTACCGCCACTTCAAGGGCGGCGAGTACGAAGTCCTGGGCATCGCCCGCAGCAGCGAGACCCTGGAGCCCCTGGTGCTGTACAAGCCGCTGTCCGAGGACAGCGGCGTCTGGGCGCGGCCGTATGCGATGTTCATCGAGGACGTCGAGGTGGACGGCAGTCGCATGCCGCGCTTTGCCTGGCAGAACGACGGGCTGGTGGTGGAGGACTGAGCCCGAGGCCGCCAGCTCCATGCACGGCCCGCCGTCGTGGCGTCGCAGCGCTCGGTGGCCCAAGGGCAGTTCAAAACAGGGGGCATCGCCATCTCGAGCGGTCGGATGCGCCCATGTGTGAGCGGCTCCAGGTGGCCTGGGGCCATCAGCCGCGAAGCGGCGTTCCCGTCCAAGCATCCTCGCGCCTGAAAGCCCTAGGTCCAACTCGCCGCCCCGCGGCGTGCGCCCTGGGGTCATTAGCGGCGCGCTACGGCGGCACCACCGCCGGCGGCGCGGCGGCCGAGCCGTTCCAGCCCAGGTGCTTGTAGAGGTGATAGCGGGCGATGCCCAACCACTCCACCAGGGCCAGGTCGCAGACCAGCAGGTTGTAGCTGCTCGGGAGCCAGGACGGAAACGGCGCGGCGTAGTCGCTGCGCGCCGGCAGGGGTCGCAGGCCGAAATGGCGGAAATACAGCACCGCCCGGCGCATGTGCAGCCCGGAGGTCACCAGCACCACCGGGCCATGCGGACGCCGCGCGAGCAGGTCGGTGGTATCGCGCGCGTTCTCCCAGGTGGTGCGCGAGCGCTCCTCCTCGATGATGGCCGCGCGCGGCACGCCCACTTCCACCAGCAGGGCCGAATACAGCTCGGCCTCGGTGCGACCCAGGCCCGCCGGGTCGCCCCCGGAGACCACCACCGTGCATCCGCGCGCGGCGGCCACGCAGGCATCGTAGAGCTGGGCGGTGCGCAGGATGCGGCTGTAGGCCAGCGACTGCGGCTCCACGCCCCCCTCCTGCGGCAGGCGCTGCATGCCCATGCCCAGCAGCACGATCACCGCATCGGGTTGCCAGGCGATGCGGGTGGGCGCGGCGTAGCCTGCCTGCAGGCTGTTGGTGATCCAGCGGGTGGCGATGCCGTTGCCCAGCAGCCAGAAGACCGCCACCCAGGCCAGACCCAGCGCGCGCGCCGTCCGCCGCCAGCGCAGGCGCCAGAGCAGCAGCAGGAAGGACGCACCCAGGGCGAACAGGACGAGGGACATGGACAGCCAGGAGGCGGTGACGGTCCAAGGCTAGCAGCCGCGCCTGACTCGCTGCTGGCGAGGGGATGCCCGGCGACAGGGTTCTTCATCAATGTACGGGCGCGCTGGCTTCCTGGTGAAGCACGCTGGGTTGAGACTTCTCCAACCTCTGGCCCCATCCATGAGCTGTCTTGGCCTCACCTGCGCGGAATGCCCACTGCCTTGTGGGAGCGGCTTCAGCCGCGAATGGGCTTGACCGGTAACGCCTCTTCGCGGCTGAAACCGCTCCCACAAGAAAAACTGTTCCCGCAGGGCCACCGCCCGCCGGACCACGGCCTGTTGAAGCGGTGAAGCGAGAACGCCGCCACTCTCCTGACCAACGGCCAAAAAAAACGCCGACGGACAAGCCGTCGGCGTTCGTGCTTTCAGGCACGGGGGAAGATCAGAACTTGTAGTTCACACCCAGGAAGGCGATGCGACCGGCATAGCTGTTGCTGTTGAAGCGCGCCTGGGTGTCGTTGCCCAGGTAGGAGCGCGTCTCTTCTTCCGTCAGGTTGAGGACCGACGCGGTCACGCTGAGCGCCGGGGTGAAGTTGTAGGCCGCGTTGAGGTCGATCTGGGTGTACGGCTCCTGATACACGTTCAGGCGACTGACCAGGCCCTCGACCACTTCGCCACGACGGTTGTAGGAAGCGCGCAGCAGCAGCGGGCCCTTTTCGTAGAACACGGTGAGGTTGGTCTGGTTGGCGGCGCTGCCGACCAGGGGTGACTTGCCCACATCCGTACCATCAGCCAGGGTGACAGCGGCTTCATTGGTGCGGTTGTAGGTGTAGTTGGCTTGCAGGCCCAGGCCGAAGTCGAAGGTGTGCTGGGCATAGACTTCCACGCCCTCTGACACCGCGTCGCGACCGCTGGCCGTGGTGGCGAAGTTCTGCACCGTGACCGTCTGCCCACCGATGTCCTGGGTAATGTCCTGCTGGACCGGCAGCGTGAAGTTGCTGACGTTCTTGCGGAACAGGCCGATACCGGCGACAGAACCGGGCTGGAAGTACCACTCCAGGCCCAGGTCGTACTGGGTGGCCAGGTACGGCATCAGCGCCTTGTTGCTGCCCGAGCCGAACCAGCCCTGCTGGTCGCCGCCACCGATCAGGCGGCGGTCGTTGACGTACTCCTCGCTATAGAAGTTCAAGCTGCCGGGTGCCGCCAGTGCGTTGTAGCCCGGACGTGACATGACCCGGGAAGCCGCGCCGCGCAGCAGCAGCGTGTCGGTCAGGTCGTAGGACACGTTGAGGCTGGGCAGGCGGTTGACGTAGCTGCGGTCCAGCGAGGTGACCACGAAGGTGGAGATATGGCCGCTGGCCGGGTTGGTCTGGCTGTCCGGCAGCGTGGTGAAGCCGCTGATGCAGCCCGAACCGGCCGGGGCGCCAGCGGCCGGCAGATTGCCCGGCAGGCAGGGCAGCGGGTTGCCCGCAGCGTCGTCGAAGAAGTAGTCGTTGAAGTAGTCGACGCGATCGGTCGAGTCGGCGTACTGCTCGGTCTTGACGATGCGCAGGCCCAGGTTACCGCGCAGGCGCTCGGTGCGGAAGTTGGCCTGCAGGTAGGCCGAATAGATCTTTTCCTCGACGTTGTAGACGAAGTTCTCTTCCTGGCGGGTCTGCATCGGCCCGTAGGTGTCGTTGAGGTAGTCGATGTAGCCCGGGTAGTTGATCGCCGGGAAGACGTTGGTGTTGAAGCCACCGGCGATGTTGCCCAGCGAACCGGGCTGCAGGAACTCGCCGCGGAACACCGAGGCCGCCGGGTCGCAACCTGCCTGGTAGCGGCTGTCGTAGTCGGCCGGGTCGGCGCCCTGGCAGACCCAGTAGTTGTTGCCGGTGCTGCGGCGGGTGCCGCCATCGCGGTACTTCACGCCGAACTGCACCGAGTCCAAAAACGTGCTTTCCGCGTCGGTGCGCCAGGTGAAGTCGGTCTGGGCGAACTTCTGCCAGGTGCTGTTGCGGGTCCAGGTCGAGCCGGTGGAGCCCAGGTCGATCTCACCGATGCCGTTGCGCAGGTTCTCCAGCACTTCCGGCGAGACGGTTAGCGACGGGGTGCCGCTCAGGTCCCAACGCGTGTAGTAATTGCCCAGCGTGTAGCTGCCATCGCCATTGAGCGTGGTGCCGTTGCCGCCGGCGTTGGGCCGGCGCGGCTTGACCGGCATGGACATGACCAGGTCGGGACCGCCATTGGCCCAGGTACGGCCGCCCTTGAATACCACGTCCAGATCCTCGCTGCGCCAGGCCAGCTCGAAGTCGGCCATCTGCGAGCGCGCCTTCTGGCGGTTGTAGCCGCCGGTCACCCAAGGTGTGGGGATGGTGCAGTCGTCAGGACCCCAGCCGCCCTTCTCCAAGCCAGCAGCCTTAGCGGCTTCCTCGCTGCAGTAGTAGGTCTTGCCGGGATGCACGCTGTATTCGGCGCCGGTGACGATGGTGCCGCTGGGATCGAAGGTCAGCCCGTCCAGCATGCGCCCGCCGGCCCAGTTGCCATCTGGCCGGTAGCGGGCCAGGTTCCACTCAGGAACCGACAGCGTGTTGGTGACCTGCTCCTGCTCCAGATCGAAGCGGAAGTAGTTGGCCGTCATGGTCAGGTTGTCGCTAGGCTTGAACTGCAGCGTCAGCTGCCCACCCTTGCGCTCGCGGTCCTCTTCCCGGCTCTGGAAATTGACCACGTTAGGCATCATGAAGTCGACGTAGCTGTTGCCGTTCTGGTCGTTGAAGCCCGACTCGCCATACCAATAGCTGCCGAAGCCGTTTGGATTGCCATTCACATCCGTCGCTGGCCGGGTATCCCTGTCATCCGTGTACCAGTTCCACGCGCTGGTGTTGGCGCCCAGCGTGCGCACGGTGCGCTTCTGCTGGGTGTAGCCGACGAACACGCCGAAGCGCTCTTCCTTGTCGTGCCAGGAGTAGGAGCCGGCGAACTGGCCGTCGGTCTTCTCGGTGGTGTCGGCATAGGTGCCTTCGGCCGAGACGAAGCCGCTGTTGGCTTCCTGTTCCAGCGGACGGCGGGTGTGCAGGATCACCGTGCCGCCGATGCCGCCTTCGTCGATGCGCGCTTCGGGGGTCTTGAACAGCTCGGAGCTGGACAGCAGGTTGGACGGCAGCAGGGTGTAGTTGAACGAACGCGTCGGGTCGCCGTTGGTCTCGGCGGTGGCCACGTAGTTGCCGTTGAGCTCGGTCAGGGTCAGTTCCGAGGACAGGCCGCGGACGCTGACGTTCTTACCTTCGCCGCCATCGCGGGTGATGATCACGCCGGGCACGCGCTGCAGCGCGTCGGCCACGTTCTTGTCCGGGAACTTACCCACGTCCTCGGCGGTGATCACCTCCACGATCGCGTTGGCGTTGCGCTTCTGGTCCAGGCTCTTCTCGATCGCATAGCGATAGCCGGTGACGGCCACCGTATCGAGGTTGGTCGCTTCGGTGGACTGGTCCGAGGGCGCCGAGGCCTGGGTCTGGACCTGCTCTGCGGGCACCGCCGCCTGTTGGGCGAGGGCATGGAATGGCACAACGGCGCAGGAGGCCAGCGTGAAGGCGATGGCCGCCGACAGCGGATTCCTGGAACGTGTACGGGACGACAGACTCATTGCAACCCTCTCCTGTTGAATGACGGCACGGCGCCAATATGAAACGATCCAGTTCACGCCGCCTTCACTGGATCTGCTGGCCTGCACAATGAAAAGCGACGCTTTTGGCGTCGGCCGCACCGTGCAAGCCTGGCTGGATTTAAATCGTTCTAAATTCGCGACGACGATGTACCACGGGCATTCTCCAAGCGCATGTTGCGTCGCAGCGCACGGCATACATGACAGCGCTGCCACGTCCCCGGAATAAACCGGTTACAACCGGGGAAGGAATGCGACATCACACGCATTTTCGGAACGCTTAACAATTGGAGTAATCAAGATTTCGTTCGCGCGTGAGCCGCGCCAGGGACCGGTCGGAAAACGGCCAGCTGCGCGCCGCCTGCGCGGCCGTGCGCTTGACCCATCCGGTGCAGCGGCGTACCGTCGCCCCCGTCAAGGTTTCATCGCTTTATCTCAATGAAGCGATGGATTAAACGGGAATCCGGTGACGCCGCGTTTCGACACGGCCATTCCGGAGCTGCCCCGCAGCGGTAACTGGAAACGACCCCCGCCACCAGCACTGGCCGACGCCAACCAGCGTCACCGGGAAGCGGCGGGCAGTAGGTGGCCTGGAAGTTCGCTCCCGCGCCGTGTCCACAAGCCCGAAGACCGGCCCTGGCCGGAAGACCATTCCCGGTCTTCCGCTTCGACCTGGAACCGCTCGCGGGAGCGGCACGGGCGCGTGGTGCGGTGGGCCTTCAGGCCCGGTCGCGGGCGTGCGCGTGCGGTGGCCGCGCACGGAACCGGTTCGCCCGCGGGGGCGAAGGTCGCTGGCGTGGCAGAGAGCGCTCCGATCGGGGCGCCGCCCTGGCGCGCGGTTCCTTCGTTCCTCATGCCCACACGCACTGAGGATCCATCCACATGACCATCGTCACCAACCTCGGCTTCCCCCGCATCGGGCCACGCCGTGAGCTCAAGCACGCCCTGGAACGCTACTGGAGCGGCGAGGACGCCGCCGACACCTTGCAGGCCAGCGCCCGTGCCCTGCGACTGAAGCACTGGCACCTGCAGCGCCAGGCCGGCGCCGAGCTGCTGCCCAGCAACGACTTCTCGCTCTACGACCAGGTGCTGGACACGGCCTTCCTGTTCGACGCGATCCCGCAGCGCTACCGCGCCTTGGCCGATGCCGACCCGCTGGCCGGCTACTTCGCCATGGCCCGCGGCCATCAGGCCGGCGGGATCGACCTGCGCGCGCTGGAAATGACCAAGTGGTTCGACACCAACTACCACTACCTGGTGCCGGAGCTGCAGGCCGGCCAGGGCTTCGCCCTGCGCGGGGACAAGCCGGTGGCCGAGTTCCTGGAAGCCAGGGCGGCCGGCTTCAGTACCCGGCCGGTGCTGCTGGGGCCGGTGAGCTTCCTGCTGCTGTCCAAGACCACCGACGGCAGCGATCGGCTGGCGCTGCTGGATCGTCTGCTGCCGGTCTACGCGCAGCTGCTGGAGCGACTGGCCGCAGCCGGCGCCGAGTGGGTGCAGATCGATGAGCCGACGCTGGTGCTGGACCTGGACGAAGCAGCGCAGGCCGCCTTCGCCCACGCCTACGCCTTCCTGGCCACGGCCGAGCGCCCCAGGCTGCTGCTGACCACCTACTTCGGCGCCCTGGGCGAGAACCTCGCGCTGGCCGCGCAGCTGCCGGTCGATGGCCTGCACGTGGACCTAGTGCGGGCGCCCGAGCAACTGGACGCCGTGCTGCAGCACCTGCCCAAGGGGCGTGTGCTCTCGGCGGGCCTCATCAACGGGCGCAACGTCTGGCGCGGCAACCTGGACAACGCGCTGACCCTGGCCCGCTACGCGCAGGGACATGTCGGCGCGGATCAGCTGTGGCTGGCGCCCTCGTGCTCGCTGCTGCACGTGCCGGTGGATCTGGAGCAGGAAAAAACGCTGGATGCCGAGTTGGCCTCCTGGCTGGCCTTCGCCCGCCAGAAGCTGGGCGAGCTGCGGGTGCTGGCCGACGCGCTGGATGGCAAGGACGGCGCGGAGGCCGCGCTGGATGCGCAACGTGCCTGCCTGGCGTCGCGGCGCGCCTCGCCCCGCGTGCATCGCACCGAGGTCGCCCAACGCCTGGCGGCCCTGGGCGCGCGGGACAGCAGACGCGCCACCGCCCACGCCCAGCGTCGCATCGTGCAGCAGGCCGCCTTCGACCTGCCGGTGTATCCGACCACCACCATCGGCTCCTTCCCGCAGACCCAGCAGGTGCGCCAGGCGCGTGCCAAGTACAAGTCCGGCAAGCTCACAGAGGCCGACTACGATGCCTTCATCGCCGCCGAAACCGAGCGCTGCGTGCGCTTCCAGGAGCAGATCGGCCTGGACGTGCTGGTGCACGGCGAGTACGAGCGCAACGACATGGTCGAATACTTCGGCGAGCAGCTCGAGGGCTTTGCCTTCACCAAGCTGGGCTGGGTGCAGAGCTACGGCAGCCGCTGCGTCAAGCCGCCGATCATCTACGGCGACGTGGTGCGCCCCGCGCCGATGACCGTGCGCTGGTCGCAGTACGCGCAGTCGCTGACCAGGCGACCGATGAAGGGCATGCTGACCGGGCCGGTGACGATGCTGCAGTGGTCCTTCGTGCGCGACGACCAGGCGCGCAGCGAGACCTGCCGGCAGATCGCGCTGGCCCTGCGCGATGAGGTCCTGGACCTGGAGGCGGCCGGCATCGGCATCCTCCAGATCGACGAGCCGGCCATCCGCGAGGGCCTGCCGCTGCGGCGCGGCGACTGGAAGGCCTACCTGGACTGGGCGGTGGAGGCCTTCGGCATCTGTTCCTCCGACGTGCGCGATGCCACCCAGATCCACACCCACATGTGCTATTCCGAGTTCAACGACATCATCGACGCGGTGGCGGCGATGGACGCGGATGTCATCTCCATCGAGACCTCGCGTTCGCGCATGGAGCTGCTGGATGCCTTCGTGCAGTTCCGCTATCCCAACCAGATCGGGCCGGGCGTGTACGACATCCACTCGCCCCGCGTGCCCCCCACCGGGGAGATGGTGGAGCTGCTGCGCAAGGCGCGCGCGGTGCTGGCGGCCGAGCAGCTGTGGGTCAACCCGGACTGCGGCCTGAAAACCCGCGGCTGGGAGGAAACCGGCCACGCCCTGGCGCAGATGGTGGAGGCCGCGCGCATCCTGCGTGCGGATCTGGCCCAGGCCGCCTGAAAGCGCACCGCCATGCCCGCGCGAAAGCGGGCATGGCGGTGCATGTGGCCTGCCGATCCCACGCCGTGGAACCGGCGCGTGTCTTGCGCGCCGACCGGCCTGTGCTGGTAACGGTTCCACCACGGCAGCGGGCTTGGGGGTTGCGTACACTCGACGGCCCCCACCCATCACAGGAGTTGCCGACCGTGTCAATCAACCAGGCGCAGCGGGACAAGATCGCATCCGGCCAGGGCTTCATCGCCGCACTCGACCAGAGTGGCGGCAGCACGCCCAAGGCGCTCAAGCTTTATGGCGTGGACGAGTCCGCGTACTCGGGCGAGGCGGAGATGTTCGCCCAGGTGCACAAGATGCGCGAGCGCATCGTCTCCAGCCCGGCCTTCAACGGCGAGCGCGTGGTCGGTGCCATCCTGTTCGAACGCACCCTGGATGACAGCTTTGGCGGCCAGGACGCGGCGCAGTACCTGTGGGAGACCAAGCAGGTCGTGCCGTTCCTGAAGATCGACAAGGGCCTTGAGGACGAGGCCAACGGCGTGCAGCTGCTCAAGCCCATCCCGGGCCTGGCCGAGCTGCTGGCCAAGGCCAAGGCCAAGGGCGTGTTCGGCACCAAGGAGCGCTCAGTCATCAAGGCCAACAACGCCCAGGGCATCGCCGCGGTGCTGGACCAGCAGTTCGAACTGGGACAGCAGGTGCTGGACGCGGGCCTGGTGCCGATCATCGAGCCGGAGGTGGACATCAAGGCCGCCGACAAGGCCGAAATCGAAGCGACGATGAAGCAGGGATTGATCGAGCGCCTGGACAAGGTCGATGCGGCCACCCCGGTGATCCTCAAGCTCACCCTGCCCAGCGTGGATGGGTTCTTCCAGGAGCTGGTCGATCACCCGAGCGTGCTCAAGGTGGTGGCCCTGTCCGGTGGCTACAGCCGCGACGAAGCCAACGCCAAGCTGGCCCGCAACCCCGGCATCATCGCCAGCTTCAGCCGTGCCCTGACCGAGGGCCTGAGCGCGCAGCAGAGCGATGACGAATTCAACGCCACGCTGGATGCGACCATCGAGTCGATCTACCGCGCCTCGATCGCCTGACCGGCCAAGGCCCAGGCTGGCCGGCTGCGAGGCCCCGCTTCGGCGCGAGGCTGTTGACCTGAGCGAGGCGGGGCTTGCGATCGATGGATCACAGGCCTTGGAAATCCCAACCGCCACCGGCGCCATTGGCCGGGGCGGTACTCCAGGCGCGGACGGGCCATCCCGAGCCAAGTTGAAATAGGCGCCCGGCGGACAAGCCCCGCCACATCCACCCCACGTAGGGTGGATGGCGCTCTTCCATCCACCATCACCGCCAGACGCAACGCAAAGAGGCCGCTCGTCAGCGGCCTCTCCGTGATCCACGCGCATCGATCACGTTGGTGGACAAGCTTCGCGTTGTCCGTCCCACGTAGGGTGGATGACGCTGTTTCATCCACCATTCGCAAACGAACGACGTGTGCACGGCGGCATCCCAGCTCCAGCCGCCGCGTGCGCCTCGGTGGACAAGCTTCGCCTTGTCCACCCTACGTGGGTGAATGGCGCGCTTGAATGCGCCATCGCCGCGTAAGGGGCTAGGCAAGTGGCCTTCAGAGGGTCTCGCTGCGGTCCGCCCAGGCCAACAGATGCGCATGCAGTGCCGCGGCCGCCGGCGACAGCGCGCGCGTGCGCTCCCAGCCCAGGCACAAGCGGCGACGGGCCCAGGGCTCGCGCAGCGGCGCGCCATGCACCGCCGTGGTGAGCTGCGGCAGGACCGCGGCGGGCACCACCGCCACGCCGACGCCGGCGGCGACCATGTGCGCGATGGCCTCGAAAGTAGGCAGACGCACGCGATAACGCAGCGTCAGGCCCAGGCGCGCGGCCTGGGCTTCCAGGTGCTGTTGCAGGGCGCTGCCTGGCGCCAGCCCGATGAAGGGCTGGCCTGCCAGTTCGACGAAGGCCGGCGCTTGCGCATGGGCAGCGCCATCGGCAGCGGGCAGCAGGGCCACCAAGGCATCGTGCGCGAACGGGTGCAGCTGCAGGGCCGGCGTGGCCGCTGCATCTGACAGGATGCCCAGCTCGGCCACGCCTGCCTCCACCGCCTTGGCGATGTCCTCGCTGCCGCGTTCCAACAGCGCCACCTCGATGCGCGGATGCAGGGCCAGCCACGGTGCGAGCGCACGCGGCAGGCAGTGACCGACCGCTGCGGTATTGGCCATCACCCGCACGGTTCCGCCGCTGCCGCGGGCATGCTCGGCCAGCGCCCCTTGCAGCAGACGCGATTGCCGCAGCATCAGTCGTGCGTGATGGGCCAAGGCCTCACCTGCCGCGGTCGGCCGCACGCCTCTCGGCAGGCGCTGCAGCAGCGCCACGGCAGCATGGTCCTCCATCGCGCGCAGTCGTTCGCTGGCCGCGGCCAGGGACAGGTGCGCGCGCTCGGCACCGGCGGTGATGCTGCCGGCTTCCAGCACGGCCAGGAACAGACGCAGATCGGGCAGGTCGAAGCGCAATGCGGGTCCTCCTTCGGCTGCCCCGAAGGCGGGCATCGGCGATCCCGCATTGTGCCCGTGCCAGCGAACGCGTCCCATGCACCCATGGAAACTTCGAGCGCGTTGTGGTGGCTGTTGGTGCTGGGCACCTTCGTCATGGCCGGTGGCGTGAAAGGCGTCACCGGCATGGGTCTGCCGACGGTGGCCATGGGCGTGCTGGGGGCCTTGATGCCGCCGGCGCTGGCGGCGTCCCTGCTGTTGCTGCCATCACTGGTGACCAACGTGCTGCAGCTGGCCGGAGGCGGCCGGCTGCGACCGCTGTGGCGGCGCCTGTGGCCGATGCAGCTGGTGGCCGCGCTCGGCACGCTGCTGGCCTCGGCCTGGCTGGCCCGCGCCTCGGCCCAAGGCACGGTGCGACTGCTGGGTCTGGCACTGGCGCTGTATGCGCTGGTGGCGTTGCTGGTGCGCCCGGTACGCGTGCCGCCATCGCTGGAACGCGTCCTGTCGCCCCTGATCGGTGGCATCACCGGTGTGGTGACGGGGGTGACCGGCGTGTTCGTGATCCCCGCAGTGCCTTATCTGCAGTCGCTGGCACTGCCGCGCGAGTCGCTGGTGCAGGCACTCGGCCTGTCCTTCACGGTCTCCACGCTGGCGCTTGCCGCCGGGCTGGCATGGCACGGCGCGCTGTCGCTCGATCATCTGCTGCCCTCGCTGCTCGCGGTGCTGCCCGCGCTAGCCGGCATGTGGCTGGGTCAGCGCCTGCGTCGGCGCATCAGTCCCACGGCCTTTCGTATCGGCTTTCTGGTCTGCCTGCTGTTGCTGGGCGTGGAGCTGGCCTGGCGCGGCTGACGCGAAGCTTGAGCACGACCGCCGTCGTGGATAGGCTCGGGCTTCCCTCTCACGTCGTCGCCTGTCCATGGATGTGGTGTTTCCCGCCGATACGGCGTTGATCGTGGTCGATCTGCAGCCGGACTTCATGCCCGGCGGTGCGCTGGCCTGCTTCGAGGGCGATGCCATCGTGCCGGGCATCGCCCAACTGCTGGCTGCGCGTCGCTACCAGACCGTGGTGGCCACCCAGGACTGGCATCCGCCCGCGCATGCCTCCTTCGCCGCCCAGCACGCCGGGCAGGTCCCATTCCAGGTCATCGCCTTGCATGGGCAGCCGCAGACGCTGTGGCCGGACCACTGCGTGCAGGGCACGCCTGGTGCCGAGCTCGACCCGCGCGTGGACTGGTCCTGCGCCGATCTGATCCTGCGCAAGGGCACGCGGGCGCAGGTCGATTCCTACAGCGCCTTCCGCGAAAACCACGGCCCGGACGGCACGCGTCCTTCCACCGGGCTTGCCGGCTGGCTGCGCGAGCGCGGGATCGCCCAGGTGCACGTGTGCGGCCTGGCGCGCGATGTCTGCGTGCTGTGGACCGCCCAGGACGCGCAGGCCGAAGGCTTCGGTGTGCGCTTCCTGTGGGAGCTGACGCGGCCGGTGTCGCCGGCCGGCGATGCGCCCACGCGGGAGGCGCTGCAGCAGGCGGGGATCGCCATCGGGTAAGCTCGGCGGTGTCCACCAGCCGGTGGACACCTTGGGGAAAGGGGAGTGGCGATGTGGGGATGGATCGTGCTGCTGGTAGTGATCGCACTGCCGGTCCTGTGGGGGATCGGCATCTACAACGGCCTGGTGACCGCGCGCAATGCGTATCGCAACGCGTTTTCGCAGATCGACGTGCAACTGCAGCGCCGTTTCGACCTGATCCCCAACCTGGTGGAAACGGCCAAGGCCTATCTGGCCCATGAGCGGCAGACGCTGGATGCGGTGATTGCCGCGCGCAGCGCCGCGCAGTCCGGGCTGGCCGCGGCCAAGGCGCAACCAGGCGATGCCGAGGCGATGGCGCGGCTCTCGGCGGCGCAAGGACAGCTGGAATCCGGCCTGGGCCGGCTGATGGCCGTGGCCGAGGCCTATCCGGACCTGAAGGGTAACCAGAACATGATGCAGGTCAGCGAGGAGCTGGCCAGCACCGAGAACCGCCTGTCCTTCGCGCGTCAGGCCTACAACGACAGCGTGATGGCCTACAACAACCGGCGCGAAGTGTTCCCTGCCAGCCTGATCGCCAACAACTACCGCTTCGGCCCGGCCGCACCGCTGGAACTGCCGAGCGCGCAGGCTGAGCAGATCCGCGCAGCGCCGACGGTACGTTTCTGACCGCGGCCCGGTCCTGACCGCTGCGCATCGCCTCGCGGGGGATGGCGTGAATTTCTTCGAGCACCAGGCCGCTGCCCGTCGGCGCTCACGGCAGCTGATGTGGATGCTGGCCGGGGCGGTGGCCTGCATCATCGCGCTGGTGGACATGGGCGTGCTGCTGGTGGCCGGTTTCAGCGGCGTCCTTTCCTGGCGTGTGCTGGTGCTGACCAGCCTGGCGGCGCTGGCGACGATGGCCGTCGCCGCGCTGTGGCGACTGTCCAGCCTGCGCGAGGGAGGTGCGTCGATCGCGCTGGGCATGGGCGCCGAGGAGGTGGATGCCGCCCCGGTCGACTCTGCCCGGCGTCGCCTGCGCAACGTGGTGGAGGAGATCGCCATCGCCTCGGGCGTGCCGATGCCCCGCCTGTTCGTGCTGTCCAGCGAGGACGGCATCAATGCCTTTGCCGCCGGCTACGCGCCGACCGACGCGGCCATCACCGTCACCGCCGGGGCCATGCGCCAGCTCAACCGCGACGAGCTGCAGGGCGTGATCGCCCATGAATTCAGCCACATCCTCAACGGCGACATGCGGTTGAACGTGCGCATGATCGGCCTGCTGTTCGGTATCACCGTGCTGGCCGAGTGTGGGCGCAAGGCGTTGCATGTGGTGCGCGGGCGTGGCCGCAGCGGATTGGGCCTGGCGGTGCTGGCGGCCCTGGCGCTGCTGGTGGCCGGCAGCGTCGGGCTGTTTTTCGCCAAGCTGATCAAGGCGGCCATCAGCCGCCAGCGCGAGTTCCTGGCCGACGCCTCGGCGGTGCAGTTCACCCGCCAGACCAGCGGCCTGGCCGGCGCATTGAAGAAGATCGCCGGCCTGCCAACGGGCTCGCGCCTGTCGCATGCGCAAGGGGCCGAGGAAGTCAGCCACATGCTGTTCGGCGAGGGCCTGGACGGACTGGACTGGTTCGCCACCCATCCGCCGCTCCTGGCGCGCATCCGCATGCTGGAGCCGGGCTTCCGGGAAGGTGGCCTGCGCGCGCTGCGCGAGCGTTGGGGGCAGGTCTCACCTGACGGCCTGGCCGAGGACCTGGCCCTTGGCCTGGCGCCAGACACGGTGGGGCTGCCCGCCGCCTCAAGCCAGGTGCTGCTGCAGCCTTCCCAGGTCGTGACGCAAGTGGCCCGGCCGGCCTTGCACGAACTGGCCCAAGCCGCCGGCCTGCGCCAGGCGATCGATCCGCAGCTGCATGCGCTGGTGGTGCAGCCGCAGGCCGTGCAGGCCGTGATCCTGGCGCTGCTGCTGGACGGCGCGCCCGAACGCAGGGCTGCGCAGCAGGCGCTGATCGCCCAGCGCCTGGGCGCGCCGGTGGCCGGCCAGGCCGTGCGCGTGCACCGGGTGTGGGGGCAGGCCCTGCACCCGGTGCTGCGCCTGCCGCTGGTGTCGCTGGGCTTCCCGGCGCTGCGTCAGCACACGCCAGAAGACCTGCAGGTGTTTTCGGCGACCGTTGATGCCCTGATCCACGACCAGGGTGGGATGACCACGTTCACCTACTGCCTGGGCTGGTTGGTACGGGTGCAACTGCGTGAGGCCAGGCGGCCGCGCATGGTCCGCCAGCACGGTGCGCTGGCCTTGTCGGCGGTGCGCGCCGAGTGCGTTCTGCTGCTGGCCACGCTGGCCCATGCCGGGCACGAGGATCCGATCCAGGCCCAGCGTGCCTTCCGCGCCGGGGCGCAGGCGCTGTTCACCGGTGCGGCGCCGTCCTACCGGCCCCCGTCCGCCGGTCTGCACGCGCTGGATGGGGCCTGGCCACGCCTGGATGAACTGGCGCCGGCAGGCAAGCAGCAGCTGGTCGCCGCACTGGTGCGGGCGATCGGACAGGACGGTCGAATGGCGGTGGAGGAAGCCGAGCTGTTGCGCGTGGTCTGCGCCATCCTGCACTGCCCCCTGCCGCCCCAGCTGCCATCCCCGATGGCCTGATCCTGCATGCGCCGCTCAAGCCTGCGGCGCGGCCTGCGGCAGGGGTGGGGCGGCGGTGGGCCGTCCCAGCGGATCCAGCGCGATCATGGTGAAGCGGCCCTTGGTGCAGAGCTTGCGCTCGCCGCTGAGCAGGTCCTCGGTGATCACGTCCACTTCCACGTTCATCGAGCTGCGGCCCACCCGCACGATGCGCGCCACCACTTCCACCAGGTCGCCCTTGTGGATCGGCTGGTTGAAATCGACCTGTTCCGAGCGCGCGGTGACCACGGTGGTGCGGGCATAGCGCGAGGCGACGATGAAGGCGGCCATGTCCATCCACGCCAGGGCCTGGCCGCCGAACAGCGTGCCCAGGTGGTTGGTGTGGTCGGGGAACACCATGTGCAGCAGCCGCGCCTCGGTGGGGCGCACGTCGTGGGTGGGCAGTTCGGACATGGGCAGTGCTCGGCGGCGAGGGAAGCCATAGCCTACGCGCGCGGCGGTGTCGGCGACGAGACCGCGGTGGCCGCGCCGCTCAGGCCTCGAGCAGGTCCAGGTCGCTGACCACGCGGTCGCGGCCCCCGCGCTTGGCCTGGTACAAGGCCTCGTCGGCCCGGCGCAGCAGTTCGGTGGGCGACTCGCCCGCGCGCAGCCAGGCCACGCCGATGGAACTGGTGACCGGCAGGCGCAGGCCATCGACATCCACCGGCTGGCCGCTGATGGAAGAGTGCAGCGCCTCCAGTCGCGCGATCGCCGGCTGCTTCAGCCCCGGCAGCACCGCCAGCAGTTCCTCACCGCCATAGCGACCCACCGCATCGGACCCGCGCATGCTGCGCGAAAGCCGGTTGGCCACGGTCACCAGCACGGTGTCCCCGGCCAGGTGTCCGTGGGTGTCGTTGATCTGCTTGAAGTGGTCCAGGTCGATCAGCGCCACCGCCAGCGGATGCCCACCCTGGCGCGCGTGCACGCATTGCTCGGACAGCAGCTCGATGATGCTGGCGCGGTTGCGCAGGCCGGTCAGGCCGTCGTGCGTGGCCTGCACCTGCAGCGCCGCGCGCACCTGTTCCAGCGCGAACTTGTCCGCCTCCAGCTCGCGCGTGCGCACCGCGACCAGGCTTTCCAGCTCGCGCTCGCGCGCCCGCACGCTGCGCAGGCGGACATGCCAGACCAGGACGATCAGCCCGGAGGCCAGCGCGAACCAGGCCGCCAGGGCCGGCACGCTGCGCCACCACGGCGGCTGGATCTGGAAGCCGAAGCTGACGATGGGCGATTGCGCGCGTCGGGCCAGGTCCAGGGCCTGCACTTCGATGGTCTGCTCGCCCGAGGCCATCGACGGGAAATCCAGGGTGCGGCTGCTGGTCTCGATCCAGTCGTCCTGGCGCCCGCGCAGGCGGTAGCGGAAGCGCAGCATGTCCTGGCTGGCGGTGCTGCCCGGGGTGGACAGGGTCACGCGCACCGGCTGCTGCTGCCAGCCCAGCACCGCGCCACGCGCGATGCGCTTGCCGCCGCGCTCGACGCGGGTGATGCGCAGGTCCACCGGGGCGCGCTCCAGCAGCTGGTCCGGGCGCAGCAGGTGGCTCACGCCGCGCGAGCTGCCGACCCAGATCGAGCCGTCGGTGTCCTCGAAGAAGGCGCCCTCGGAGATGTCCTCGCTGATCAACCCGTCGTTTTCCAGCAAACGCGTCCAGTGGCCTTCGTGCAGCACGTCCAGTCCCATGCTGCCGCCGACCCACAACCGGCCCCGGCTGTCGTGGCGGATGAAGTAGGGCAGCGAATCGGCCAGCAGTGCGTCCTCGACCGCTTCCAACCGGACCGTGTCCTGGTCGACCGTGCCGTGGAACAGGCCGGCATCGTCCACCGCCACCCACAGCGTGCCGTCCTTGGCCAGGGAGAGCTTGTCGAACAGCGCGTTGGGCAGCTGGCCTTGCACCCGCAGCGGCGTGGCCGCCCCGGTGTCGCCATCCACGCGGATCAGCCCGGCCTTGCCGGCGAACCACAGCCGTCCCTGCCGGTCCTCGGCCACGTCGCCGAAGCTGACATCGGGCAGCGCCTCGAAGCGGCGCGGCTGCGGGTGAGCCAGGTCGTCGATCACGTACACACCCTGGGTGGTGCACAGCCACAGGCGACCGCGCCGGTCGAACAGGAAGCGCCGCAGCTTGTGCGGCAGCGTGGCGATCTGGTCCAGCAGCAGCCCGTCCGAGCGCAGGACCTGGCCGCTGTAGAGCGCCACCCAGGTCGCCCCGTCCGGACCGACGGTCAGCCCGAAGACGTTGCGCAGCGGCGCGCCCGAGCGCAGGCGCAGCGGCTGGATCGCACCACTGCCCGGTGCCTGGCGGTAGATGCCCCGCTCGTTGCCGAACAGCATCGCGCCCTGGCGGTCGCGCACCAATGCCCAGTTGGGAAGGCCCTTCAAACCGTTGGCCGCGGTCCAGTTCTGCACGCCTTCATAGCCACGCCAGCGCAACACGCCCAGGCCGGCGTAGCCCAGCCACAGTTCGCCGTCGCCGGTGGCCAGCACCGCATTGGGGGGGATGTCGGGCAGGCCCTGGTCGGTGTCGAAGTCCTGCCATTGCCCGCCTTGCCAGCGCAGCAGCCCGGTGTCGCTGCGGGTCAGCACGCGGCCGTGTGCGTCCTCGGTCAGATCCAGGTGGCGGGTGAAGGAGGACAGGCTGGCCGGCGCCGGCGGCGTGCGGTCCTCGAAGCGCCCGGCGTGTCGCGGCAGCGCGATCACGTGGCCGGGTGCGCGCGCCCACAAGGTGCCGGCGCGATCGCGCAGGAAGCTGGTCCAGGTGTCGGCTGGCACGCCGTCCTCGACACCCAGGCTGCGGAAGGCACCATCGCTGCCGCGCACGCACAGGGTCTGTCCGCAGCCGAACCACAGCGTGCTGCCGTCGCGGTAGACCGCGCCCAGGTCCTTGGCCAGCGGCTGGGCCATTTCCACGGCGCCGTCGAACAGCGGCGCCACCGACCAATGCCGCCCCTTGCGCAGGATCTGTAGGGCGCGCCCGTGGCTGAGCACCACCGCCCCGTCGGCGGTGGCCACCACGGTGTGGCCCACGCTGAAGGGGATGGCCGCGCCATCGGAATTGCGGACCCGTTCGGCGCGGTCCCCGTCCCAGTAGTACAGGTCGGCAGCGGTGGCCACCCAGATGCCATTGCCATCCAGGGTCGGCGCGGCCTGCATCACGTACGCATCGTCCAGGCCCGCTTCCTTGCCCACGCGCTCGAAGCGTTCGCCTTCGTAGTGGTACAGGCCGGCGTAGGTGCAGGCCCACACACCGCCACGGACGTCTTCCACCAGGCAGTCCGCCGCCAGGCTGCGCAAGCCGTCGGCGGTGCCGTAGGTCCGCAGCGAGGCGACCTGGGCCTGCGCCGTCAGCCCGGCCAGCGGCAACAGCAGCCCCAGCACCGCGCGCAGGACGCGGTGACGACGGGCACCGACACGGGCCGGCTGGCGGGAGTGGCTGGCGTTCAAGGCGGGAGGTTCTGCTCTATTACCGCCAAGATCGGCCCGCCACCTGACGACTTGAGCGCCGCCGCGCGGCGAGGGCGAAGGCGGGATGGCGCGCACGCTCGGCGGGCCTTCCCGCGCGCGCCTTGCGCTCCGACGATCGCCTGGCATGGCCCGGGCATCTTGGGCGTGCGCCGGCCAACGGCGGGGTCTGGCCCATGCAGTATGGTGGGCAATCCAGCAGGTCCTGCACGCCCTCCATGCCCGACAAACCCTCCCGGTCCAGCGACGCGCCCCGTTCCAAGGTGCAGATGGCCGACATCGCCCGCATGGCGGGCGTGTCAGAATCCACCGTTTCGCGCGCGCTGGCCGACAATCCGCTGGTGGCCGAGCGCACCCGTGCCTACGTCAAGCAGCTGGCCGCCAGCGCCGGCTATCAGGTGGACCCGGCCGCGCGCAGCCTGCGCTCGCGCCGCTCCTACACCGTCTGCGTGGCCGTGCCCTTGATGCACGCCTTCGAACAGCCGCTGTCGGACCCGTTCATGATGACGATGCTGGCGCTGCTGGCCGAGGAACTGACCGGCAACGGCTACAGCATGCTGCTGTCCAAGGTGGACCGGCACCAGGACGGCTGGGTCGAGCGGCTGGCGCGCAGCAGTCGCGCCGACGGCCTGGTGATGCTGGGGCAGAGCTCCGAGCACGAGGCGATGAACGCCGCCGCGCGCGAGGGTTGGCCGATGGTGGTCTGGGGCAGTCGCATGCCCGGCCAGGCCTACGTCAGCGTCGGCAGCGACAACCGCCGTGGCGGCGAGCTGGCCACCGCGCACCTGATCGAGGCCGGACGTCGGCGCATCGCCTTCCTGGGCGATGAACAGCTGCCCGAGGTGGCGCCGCGCTTTGCCGGCTACCGGGCGATGCTGGAGCAGCACGGCCTGGCGTTCGATCCGCGCCTGCACGCGCGCAGCCACTTCGTCAGCGAGGACGCCTACCGCCTGACCCGGGCCATGCTGAAGAAGGCCGAGCCGCCCGATGGCGTGTTCGCCGCCTCGGACCTGATCGCGCTCGGGGCGATCCGCGCCCTGGTCGAGGCGGGCCTGCGGGTGCCGCAGGACGTGTCCCTGGTCGGCTTCGACGACCTGCCGCTGGCCAGCTACAGCCAGCCGCCGCTGACCACCGTGCGCCAGGACCTGACCCTGGCGGCGCGGCTGATGGTGGACCGCCTGCTGGCGCTGATCGATGGCGGCACCGCCGATTCGCAGGAGATGCCGGTGCAGCTGGTGGTGCGCGAGTCGGCCTGAGCACGGCCAGCCCCGTGCGGGGTGGCGCGCCTAGCGCAGGCCGTTGGCCAGCGGCGCGCGCACGCCGCGCGCGCCGACGAACAGCATCGACACCGCCGCGGCCAGCAGCAGCGCGCCGGCCAGCCGGATCACGTTGCGCGCATCGCCGCCCAGCAGCCAGTCGAAGTACAGCGGCAGCGTCAGGATCTGGATCAGCATCGGCAACACGATGAACAGGTTGAACAGCCCCATGTACACGCCGGTGCGCTCGGGCGGGATGCGCTCGGCCAGCATCAGGTAGGGGTTGCCCATCATGCTGGCCCAGGCCAGGCCGATGCCGATCATCGGCAGCAACAGCAGCCAGCGGTCCTGGATCTGCGGCAGCAGCAGCATGCCGATGCCGGCGGCGGTCAGGCAGACCGCATGGGTGGGCTTGGGCCCGAAGCGCCGGGTGAATGGCACCATCGCAAACGCGGCCACGAACGCGATGAAGTTGTAGAAGCTGCCGATCTGCCCATTGATCAGCCCGGCCTGGCGGAAGGCATGCGAGGTCGGATCGGTCGTCCCGAACAGCGTGGTCGACAGCGACAACACGATGTACTGCCAGTAGCAGAACATCGCATACCACTGGAACAGCATGACCGGCGCCAGCTGGCGCATGGTCGGCGGCATGTCGCGCAGCGCGCTGACGATCTCGCGCACGGCCGTGCCCAGGCCGTGTCCGCCCTGGCGCAGCCGCGCCAGCTCGACAGCAGTGGGCTGCGGTTCGCGCACGCTGCGCGCGGTGAGCAGGATCGAGCCGGCCGAGAACGCTGCGCCGATCACGAAGGCGGCGATGGTGACGTAAGGGATGTGGTGGCTGTTGGCCGCGTCCTGGTCCATGCCCAGCCACACCAGCAGCGAGGGTGTCAGGTAGGCCAGGGTCTGGCCCAGGCCGGTGAACGCGCTCTGGGTCAGGAACCCGAGCGGTCGTTGCTCGGGCCTGAGCACGTCGCTGACCAGCGCGCGATACGGCTCCATGGCCACGTTGTTGGCCGCATCCAGCACCCACAGCAGGCACACCGCCATCCACAGCGCGGTGCTGAAGGGCATGGTCAGCAGGCACAGGCTGCACACCAGCGCGCCCAGCACGATGAACGGCATGCGCCGGCCCCAGCGCGTGGTGGTGCGGTCGCTGATCGCGCCCACCAGGGGCTGCAGCACCAGTCCGGTGACCGGCCCGGCCAGCCACAGGTAGGGCAGGCTGGCGTGGTCGGCGCCCAGGTAGTTGTAGATCGGGCTCATGTTGCTCTGCTGCAACCCGAAGCTGTACTGCACGCCGAAGAAGCCGGCGTTGAGCATCAGCACGCGCGAGAGCGGGAAGCGTGGCGGAAGCGGGGACGGGCGCGAGGTCATGCCGTTGCCTTCAGAAGGGAAGCCGGTGTCGAGAGCCTGCCGGCGCGGCACAGACTGGTCGCTCTGCAATCGTTTGTAACGACGCGCTGCAACACGGAAATCCTTTGATACGAAGGTATTAGGGTCGGTCGAGAGGAATGCTGCAGTGCAAGTTGCAATCGATTGCAAAAGATCAATACTCCGCCGCCACACCGCCGGCCCCTGGGTCGGCCCGGCCCGGGGAGGGACGGTCAGGTGCGCACCGCACGCCAACACCACGAACCGTGAGAGGGGTATTCCAGATGTCCATCAAGACCGCATGTCGCATCCACGTCCTGGCCTGCGCGGTCGGCGCAGCCCTGGCCGCACCGGCCGCCCTGGCCCAGCAGGCCGCGCCGGCGAGCGTCTCTCCCGCCGACGGCGCCACCAACCTGGACATGATCTTCGTCACCGGTACCACCAGCGCCAAGAGCAAGCTGCGCACCGCCGTGGCCGCCAGCACGGTCGGCGCCGAGGCCATCGAGCAGTCCGCCCCGCGCTCCAGCGCCGAGATCCTGCGCAACATCCCCGGCATCCGCTCCGAGTCCAGCGGCGGCGAGGGCAATGCCAATATCGCCGTGCGCGGCCTGCCGGTGGCCTCCGGCGGTGCCAAGTTCCTGCAGTTGCAGGAGGACGGCCTGCCGGTGATGGAGTTCGGCGATATCGCCTTCGGCAACGCCGACATCTTCCTGCGCGCGGACAACACGGTGGAGCGCATCGAGGCCATCCGTGGCGGCTCGGCCTCGACCATGGCTTCCAACTCGCCTGGCGGCATCGTCAACTTCATCAGCAAGACCGGCGATACCCAGGGCGGCAGCGTCGGCATCACCCGCGGCCTGGGCCGCTGGGACAACACGCGCGTGGACTTCAACTATGGCCAACCCTTCGCCGAGGTCTGGCAGTTCAACGTCGGCGGCTTCTACCGCCGCGGCGATGGCGTGCGCGACGCCGGCTACGCCACGGACAAGGGCGGCCAGATCAAGGCCAACCTGACCCGCCTGTTCGACAACGGCTACGTGCGCCTGTACGGCAAGTACCTCAACGATCGCGCCGCCGGTTACCTGCCCGCGCCGGTCGGCGTGCGCGGCAGCGACGGCTCGCCCAGCTTCTACGACCTGTCCGGCTTCGACGCCGGCCGCGACACGCTCTACAGCCCCTACATCCGCAGCACCCTGGCCCTGGACGGGTCCAACCAGCCCGAGCGCGTGCAGCTGGGCGATGGCATGCATCCGCGCTCGCAGGCGATCGGGGCCGAGGCGCAGTTCGACCTGGGTGGCTGGACGCTGACCGACCGCTTCCGCCACGCCGACAACACCGGCCGTTTCGTCGCCCCGTTCCCGGCGCAGATCGCCGACGCGGCCGCCCTGGCTTCGGAAATCGGCGGCGCCGGCGCGCGGCTGCAGGTCGCCAGCGGTCCGGACGCCGGCCAGGCCTACACCGGCATGGCGGTGCGCACCATGTTGTTCAACGTCAAGCTTAACGACCTGAGCAACACCACCAACGACCTCAACCTGGCGCGCGAGTTCGCCACCGGCGCCGACGGCGGCGCGCTCAACCTGAAGTTCGGCCTGTACACCGCGCGCCAGACCATCGACATGGACTGGCTGTGGACCTCGTATGTGCAGTCGCTGGAGCACCGCTCGCAGCTGCTGGATGTCTACACCGCCGGTGGCGCGCCGCTGTCCCAGGACGGCGTCTACGCCTACGGCCAGCCCTACTGGGGCAACTGCTGCACCCGCAACTACGACACCCGCTACACGGTCAACGCGCCGTATGTCGCGCTGACCTGGGACCAGGGCCCGCTTTCGCTGGACGGCAGCCTGCGCTACGACATGGGCACCGCGCGCGGTTCCTATGCGGCGGCCACCACCGCCGCGGTGGACGTGAACGGCGACGGGACGATCCAGGCGCCCGAGCAGCAGGTGGCGGTGATCGACTACGCCAACCGCAAGCCCGTGCACTACGACTGGGACTACCTGTCCTACTCCTTCGGCGGCAACTACCTGCTCAACGACGACCTGGCCGCCTTCGCCCGCTACAGCCGCGGCGCGCGCGCCAATGCCGACCGCCTGCTGTTCGGCATCGTGCGCGACGATGGCTCGGTGTCCTCCAGCGAGGCGGTGAACTTCGTCAAGCAGCTCGAGGGTGGACTGAAGTGGCGCAGTGGCGGCCTGAGCCTGTTCGCCACCGCCTTCGCCGCCCGGACCGAGGAGCAGAACTACGAAGCCACCACCCAGCGCTTCCTCAATCGCAGCTACAAGGCCCATGGCCTTGAGCTGGAGGCGGCCTATCGCGCCGGCGGCTTCGGCCTCAACGGCGGCCTGACCTGGACCGACGCGGAAATCGACAAGGACCAGATCACCCCCAGCAACATCGGCAACACCCCGCGGCGCCAGGCCAGGTTCGTCTGGCAGCTCACCCCGAGCTATCGCGGCGAGCGCTACGAGGCCGGCGTCAACCTGATCGGCACCACCTCGGCCTACACCCAGGACTCCAACCAGCTGAAGATGCCCGGCTACACCCAGATCAACCTGTTCGCCAACTACCGCATCACCGAGGGGCTGACGCTCTCGGCCAGCGTCAACAACCTGTTGGACACCTTCGGCCTGACCGAGGCCGAGGAAGCCAGCATCCCGGGCGACGGCATCGTGCGCGCCCGTTCGATCGCCGGTCGCACCGCCAGCCTCGGCCTGCGCTACGACTTCTGATCCGCCACCAAGGAGCCCGCCGCGCCCACCAGGGCGCGGCAACATCATGACCCCCACGTCCTTCCCCCGATCCGCCTTGGTCTCCGACACGCCCGACCCGGAAGGCCTGGCGCCCGGCACGCGCTGGGAGCGGCACGGGCCGAGCCTGTTCGAGGCCTTGCGCGCGCTGTACGGCGACCATCACGACTACCCCGGCTGGTTGTCCTCCTGGCTGCGCGCCGTGCAGGCGAAGATGGACGAGCGCCCTCGGGAGCTGGCGGAGCTGGATGACACCCGCTCCGGCGACTGGTTCGGGCAGGCGGACATGGCTGGCTACAGCACCTACGTCGATCGCTTCGCCGGCGACCTGCGCGGTGTGGCCACGCGCGTGCCCTACCTGCGCGAGCTGGGCGTGCGCTACCTGCATCTGCTGCCGTTCCTGCGCATGCGTCCGGGCGACAGCGACGGCGGCTTTGCGGTCAGCGATTACGGGCAGGTCGACCCCAGCCTGGGCAGCAACCAGGACCTGCGCGCGCTGACCGCGCAGCTGCGCGCGGCCGGCATCAGCCTGTGCGCCGACTTCGTGCTCAACCACACCGCCGACGACCATGCCTGGGCGCAGGCCGCGCGGGCCGGCGATGCGCATTACCGCGGCTATTACCATCTGTATCCCGACCGCCAGGTGCCCGACGCCTACGAGCGCACGCTGGGCCAGGTGTTCCCGCGCACCGCGCCGGGCAACTTCAGCTGGGTCGAAGACGCCCAGGCCTGGGCCTGGACCACCTTCTATCCGTTTCAGTGGGACCTGGACTGGCGCAACCCCCACGTCTTCGGCGAGATGGCCCTGGCGCTGCTGGAGCTGGCCAACCTGGGCGTGGAGGTGTTCCGCCTGGACTCCACCGCTTACCTGTGGAAACGGCCGGGCACCGACTGCATGAACCAGCCCGAGACCCACGTGATCCTGCGGGCGCTGCGCGCGCTGGTGGACATCGCCGCGCCCTGCGTGGCGCTCAAGGCCGAGGCCATCGTGCCCATGGACCAGCTGCCGCCGTACTTTGGCCAGGGCGCGTACGCCGGCCAGGAATGCCATCTGGCCTATCACAGCTCGCTGATGGCCGCGGGCTGGTCGGCGCTGGCACTGCAGCGCGCCGACATCGTGGCCAACGTCATCGCGCGCACGCCGCCGCTGCCGCCAGCCGCGGGCTGGCTGGCCTACGTGCGCTGCCACGACGACATCGGCTGGAACGTCCTGCGCGCCGAGGCCGCCGGCGCCACCGGACTGCCGCCGTTCTCGCTTGCGCAGGTCGAGGCGTTCTACGCCGGGCGCACGCCCGGCTCCTTTGCGCGCGGGGAATCCTTCCAGACCGACGGGCAGGGCGTGCATGGCAGCAACGGCATGGCCTCGGCGCTGTGCGGGCTACAGGCGGGCGAGGAAGCCGACGATGAGGCGCTGGCGCAGCAGGCCATCGACCGCATGCTGCTGCTGTACGCGATGGCCATGGCCATGCCGGGCATCCCGATGCTGTACATGGGCGATGAGCTGGCGCTGGGCAACGATGCCCACTGGCGTACCGATCCGCTGCGTCAGGGCGAGGGCCGCTGGCTGCATCGCCCGTCGATGGACTGGGCGGCACTGGAGCGAGCGCGGGCCGACGCCAGCACGCCGCAGGGGCGCGCACTGAAGGGCCTGCGTACGCTGATCGCGACCCGCAAGCGCTTGCCGGCGCTGGCAAGCACCCAGCCGCTGGACACAATCGAGACCGGCGATACGCACGTCTTGGCGGTGCGCCGCGGAACGGATTTCCTGGCGCTGGGCAATTTCTCCGGAAGCACCCGCCAGCTGCCCGTGGAAGCCTTGACCGATGTCGCCTGGACGCTGGTGGCCGGCGGCCAGATTGGCCACATCGGCGCGTCGGTGGAACTGGGGCCTTGGGGATTTGCCTGGCTGTCCCGGCGCGGCTGATCACGCGCGCACGACAATCCCAGAGCGTGCTTCGTGGTCCGCGTCCAGGCGCACCAGGAAATCGCGCAGCCGCAGCGTGCTGATCGTTGCGGTCTCCACGCCCATGCCGGCCTTGTTGTAGGCACTGTGGCCGACCGCGAAGCTCCGCCCGTACGGCCTGCGGAAGACACGCCGGCGCCTTTGTCCTTGGTCATGGGGTCCTCGGCCTCAGGTCTGTGGCCGGCGCCAGCGCGTGCTGGGCATCGTCAGCGGCCGATGACTGCGCAGGCGCACAACACGGTGAACGCCAGCGTGATTTCTGAGCGACGCGGCACCATTGCCGCGAATTCAATCCGGTCGCACCGCACAGGAGGACGATGACCGGTTATCGGCATTGACTTTGGTCTAGTTTCACCCGCCGAATCGTGCGGAACATGCTTTTCCGTCTCTCCTTCGGAGCGCCGCATTGAACATCTCCGCCTTGTCGCAGTGCGCCGCGTTGCTGATGTTGCTCACCCTGGCGCCGGCTGCGCCGGGCGCAGAAACGCCCGACCCGCGCGTGCCGCTCAACGGCGTGCAGGTGCCGCTGTCGGCCTACGCCTCGCCTGAAGCGCGCGCGCGCCTGCAGGCCATGCTCGATGCGAACGCCCGTGGCGAGGTCCCCGGCAAGGACATCGCCGCAGCGCGCGCGTTCTACGACGCGCAGAACAGCGATCGCGTAGCGCGCATGCGCAAGCTGTGGCCGGTGCGCACCAGCGAGCAGCGCTTCGACGGCGTGCTGACCGACGTGGCCGAGCCGGCCGATGGCATCGCGCCGGCCAACAAGGGCCGCGTGCTGATCAACCTTCACGGCGGCGCATTCCTGTGGGGCGCGCGCAGCGGTGCGCTGGCCGAGGCCATTCCCATCGCCGGCGTGGGCAGGATCAAGGTGATCTCGGTGGATTACCGGCAAGGGCCCGAGTACGCCTTCCCCGCCGCCAGCGAGGACGTGGAAATCGTCTACCGCGCGCTGCTGCGCGACCATCGCCCGCAGGACATCGGGATCTACGGTTGCTCGGCCGGCGGTTTCCTGACCGGCCAGGTGGTGGCGCGCCTGGTCTCCAGGCGACTGCCGCTGCCCGGCGCGGTCGGCACGTTCTGCGGATCGGTGGCCGCGCCCGACGGCGACTCCATCTACACCGCGCCCGCGCTGGAAGGACAGAAGGTGCCGGCCGGCCCGCCCAGGCTCTCGGAATACCCCTACTTCCGCGGCGCCAACCTGTCCGATGCGCTGGTGTTCCCGGCCAATTCGCAGGCGATCCTCGCCCGCTTCCCGCCGACGCTGCTGATCAGCGGCAGCCGCGACTTCGCGCTCAGCTCGGTGCTGCGCAGCCATACGCTGCTCGACGCGGCCGGCGTGGACGCCGAGCTGCACGTCTGGGACGGCATGTGGCATGCGTTCTTCGTCGACCCCGAACTGCCCGAATCGCGCCAGGTCTATGCGGTGGTCTGGCGCTTCTTCGACCGCCACCTTGGCCAGGTCCCGGCCGCCGCCCGCAAGGAACGTTAGGACCATGGCCTTGCGCTATGCCACCCTGCGCGCATCTGCAGCAGCACGTGGACAGCGGCGCGATCAGCCGCTACGCCCGGCCCGATGAACTGATCGTGGTCGGGGCGCTGCCGCGCGCCAGCGTCGGCAAGATCGACAAGAACGTTCCGCGCGCGCGCCTGGCGCAGCGCGACGCCTTCCAGCGCGACTGATCCGACGACGGCGCGTGCGCCGTCGTCGCCTGCTCGCCCTGGTGTCGCTTTGACGACATTCCGATAGCGACTTGGTCCGGCGGCTGCGCAAAGTCCCCAATCACACCCTCCTCGCCCCGAACCGCTTCCAGTCCGGACTCGGGTGCGAGGCGTTGCCCTTCAGAACGCGTGGTCGAACCCGACCTCGCCCTGCACGCCGACCTGGTAGGACGACACGCGGCGCTCGAAGAAGTTGGTCAGCTCCTGCACATCCTGCAGTTCCATGAACGGCAGCGGGTTACGCACGTTGTAGCGGCGCTCCATGCCCAGCTTGGCGAAGTGGTTGTCCGCGCAGTGCTGCAGGTACTGGCGCATGTCGCGGATGGAGATGCCGGCCACGCCCCCGGACAGCACGTCCTCGGCGAACTGCAGCTCGCACTCGATGGCCTCTTCCAGCATGTCATAGACCTGCTGTTGCATCTGCGCATCGAACAGGTCCGGCTCTTCCTCGCGCACCACGCGCACGCCCTCGAAGGCGAAGGCCATGTGGCAGCTCTCGTCGCGGAACACCCAGTTGGTGCCCGAGGCCAGGCCCGGCAGCAGCCCGCGCGAGCGGAAGTAGTACACGTAGGCAAACGCCGCGAAGAAGAACAGGCCTTCGATGCACGCGGCGAAGCAGATCTGGTTAAGCAGGAACTGCCGACGGTGCGCGCGCGTCTCCAGGCGCGTCAGGTCCTGGATGGTGTCCATCCACTTGAAGCAGAAGTCGGCCTTCTTCTTGATCGAGGGGATGTTCTCCACCGCGGCGAAGGCCTTGATGCGCTCGCCCGGATCCGGCAGGTAGTTGTCCAGCAGGGTCAGGTAAAACTGCACGTGCAGCGCTTCCTCGTACAGCTGCCTGGACAGGTACATGCGCGCTTCGGGCGCATTGAGGTGCTGGTACAGGTTGAGCACCAGGTTGTTGGACACGATCGAATCGCCGGTGGCGAAGAAGGCCACCAGGCGATGGATCAGGTGCCGATCGGCCGGCGTCATCTTGTCGTGCAGATCGGTGATGTCGATCTGGAAGTTGATCTCGTCCACCGTCCAGCTGTTCTTGATGGCATCCCGATACATGTCATAGAACTGCGGATAGCGCATGGGGCGCAGGGTCAGTTCAAAACCGGGATCGAGCAGCATCTGGCGAGGAGTGGCCTGAGGAACGAGCGGAGAGGAACGAGGAACGAGTGTGGCTTCGGAATTTTCGGAGGGAAACATGGGGCTTTCCTGATAGATGGTGTGGCGCTGAGCGATCAGCATCGAGTGCCGGAGGCCCTCATGCACTATCGCGACGCGGTGATCTGGCAAAAGGCGATGTCGTTAGCCGAAAGGACCTGTGTGCTGGCAGAAACCCTGCCAATGGCGGAGCGCTTTGGACTGCGCTTGCAGTTGAGCCGAGCCGCTGTCTCAGTGCCCAGCAATATCGCTGAAGGCTGGTCACGCGAATCGCGGCGGGAGAAGGCGCAGTTCCTGGCGATCGCACAAGGCTCAATGTCCGAACTGCACACCCAGTTGTTGCTGTGCGAGCGCCTGGGTTGGTTGAAGACCCAGGCGCTGCGCCATCCCTATGGCCTGATCGACGAAGTCAGCCGCATGCTGACAACCTTGCGCCGACAACTACGAAGCAAGCCCGGAACAAGGAGCGCCTGACCCACCACTCGTTCCTCGTTCCTCTCCGCTCGTTCCTGCATCACTGGCAGGCCTCGCAAGCCTCCGGATTCTCCAACGAGCAGCTCACAGCCTCGACTGGCGTGTAAGTCGGCTTAGGGGCCTCCGAAGCGCCATGACTGATCGTCGCCTTGGCGATGCGGGTGGCCGGGCGCGAGCGCAGGTAGTAGGTGGTCTTGATACCCTGCTTCCAGGCGTACATGTACATGGAGGACAGCGCGCCGATGTTCGGGCTTTCCATGAACAGGTTCAGCGAGGCGGACTGGTCGATGAAGGCGCCGCGGTCGGCGGCCATGTCGATCAGCGAGCGCATCGGCAGTTCCCAGGCGGTGCGGTACACCAGGCGCAGGGCCTCCGGGATCGGCGCCAGGCCCTGGATCGAGCCTTCGGCCAGCTTGATGGCATCGCGCATTTCCGGCGTCCACAGGCCCAGCTTCTTAAGCTCGTCCACCAGGTAGCGGTTGACCTGCAGGAAGTCGCCGGACAGGGTCTCGCGCTTGAACAGGTTGGACACCTGCGGCTCCACGCACTCGTAGCAGCCGGCGATGGAGGCGATGGTGGCAGTCGGGGCGATGGCGATCAGTAGCGAGTTGCGCAGGCCATGGGCCTTGATGCGCTCACGCAGCGCATCCCAGCGCGCGGTGTCCTCGGGCACCACGCCCCAGGCGTCGAACTGCAGTTCGCCCTGGGCGGCGCGGGTGTCGGCGAAGGACGGGTGCTTGCCGCGCTCCTGGGCCAGCTCGCACGAGGTCTCCAGTGCATGGAAGTAGATGGTCTCGGCGATCTTCTTGCTGATCGCGCGCGCCTCGGGGCTGTCGAAGGCCAGGCGCTTGCGGAAGAACACGTCCTGCAGGCCCATGCAGCCCAGCCCGACCGGGCGCCAGCGCAGGTTGCCGCGGCGGGCGGTCTCGATCGGGTAGAAGTTCAGGTCGATCACGCGGTCCAGCTGGCGCACGGCCAGGCGCACGGTTTCGGCCAGCTTGTCGAAATCGAAATCGCCGTACTCGTCGAAATGGCGGCCCAGGTTGATCGAGCCCAGGTTGCACACCGCGGTCTCGTCGTTGGAGGTGACCTCCAGAATCTCGGTGCACAGGTTGGACAGGTGGATCACGTTGCCCGCGCGCAGGGTCTGGTTGGACGCCTTGTTGCACTTGTCCTTGAAGGTCATCCAGCCGTTGCCGGTCTCGGCCAGGGTGCGCATCATCCGCGCGTACAGCTTGCGCGCCGGCACGGTCTTGCTGGCCTTGCCCTGGGTCTCGGCCTGCACGTAGGCGCGCTCGAAGGCATCGCCGTACAGGTCTGTCAGCTCGGGCACCGCCTTGGGGTCGAACAGCGACCACTGCGCATCGGCTTCCACGCGCGCCATGAACAGGTCCGGCACCCAGTTGGCCAGGTTGAGGTTATGGGTGCGGCGGGCTTCGTCGCCGGCGTTGTCGCGCAGCTCCAGGAAGTCGTCGATGTCGGCATGCCAGGTTTCCAGGTACACGCAGGCCGCGCCCTTGCGCTTGCCGCCCTGGTTCACCGCCGCCACCGAGGAGTCCAGCGTCTTCAGCCACGGCACGATGCCGTTGGAATGGCCGTTGGTGGACTTGATCAGCGAGCCGCGCGCACGCACCCGGCTGTAGCTCACGCCGATGCCGCCGGAGAACTTGGACAGCTGGGCGATGTCGCCGTACTTGGCGTAGATCGACTCCAGCGAATCCTGCGGCGAGTCCAGCAGGAAGCAGCTGGAGAGCTGCTCGTGGGTGGTGCCGGAGTTGAACAGCGTCGGGCTGGACGGCAGGTAGTCCAGGTGCGCCATGCGCTGGTACAGGGCCAGGGCCTCGGGCACGTCCTCGCTCAGCGCGCTGGCGATGCGCAGGAAGAACTGCTGCGGGGTCTCGATGACCTTGCGGGTGTGAGGATGGCGCAGCAGGTAGCGGTCGTACAGGGTGCGCAGGCCGAAGTACTCGAACTCGCGGTCCAGGTTGCTATCGATCGCGTCGTTGAGCTTGCGCGCGTTGACCTGCACGAAGTTGAGCAAGCGGTCGTTGATCAGGCCGACCTCGTGGCCGCGGGCCACGGACTGCGAGAAGGCATGGATCTCCTGGCCGGAGACTTCCTTGGCGATGAAGTTGGCCAGCAGGCGCGCGGCCAGACGGCCGTACTCGGGTTCCTCGCCGATCAGCAGGGCGGCGGTGCGGATGGACAGCTCGTCCAGCTCCTGCGTCGTGGCGCCGTCGTACAGACCGGAAATGGTGCGGGTGGCCACGCGCATCGGGTCAATGGCGTGCAGGCCCTCGGCGCAGCGCTGGATCGCGCGCACGATCTTGTTCAGGTCCACGGCCTCATCGCCGCCGTTGCGCTTCTTCACGCGCATGGCGGTGGCAGTCGGCGGCGGGGTCAGCAGGAACTCTGCGTCGGCCGGACGCTGCGCCACGGAAGTATCGGTCTGGGTCACGGGCTTGGAATCTCCATGTGGGTGCACATCCCGAACCTTCCCCTCGAAGGCGTGGGCATTGGCGCGAGTCCCGAAGCATGGAAAGGCGGCGTCGCAGCAGCCGCGACGACACGGATCGGGTCCGTGGTCGGGCCTTGCGTCACCAGCCATCTCCCCTTCGGAGACCTCGCGGCCGGCACCGCGCGTCGTGCATCGCGCGGCTGTCGGCAGGTCTTCGGACTGATGGGCTTGAAGCCAGGAACGAGTGGGGAGGAACGAGGAACGAGAGAAAGCGTTGCAGTTCCACTCGTTTCTCGTTCCTCTCCGCTCGTTCCTGCCTCTCCTAGCCGCCGCTTCCCAGGACCCAACGGTCCCAGTGCACATGGCGGGGTCGTTCCCAATCACCGCTGCGGGGCAGTGCCGGACTGGGCCGCGATGGCCGCACCGGCTTCCCTTTTGATCCAAGGGATTGCGTCCCCCGGAACCGACGACCACAAGATAGTGGGGTCGTTTTGGTCCGTCAACGGCAAATCTTGTGCATAAGTTGTGCGCACATCCCAATCGCCAAGGCTGGCGGGCGTTTGCGGCGGATGCACAAGATGCGCAGGACCTGCCCAGCCGTTGACGCGGCCTTGCCCATGGGTGTCCGATGGTCGCCAGGCACCTAGGCCCCTGGAGGGCGATGGCACCCACGCGTGTCCAGCGCGCCCTGCCACCTTGCCCCGCCGGAACCCTCTGCATGCACGACAACACCGTGTTTCACGACCCCTCACTGCTGCGCCGCGCCGTGTGGTGGGGCCTGGGGCTGGCCGCGGTGGTGCTGACGCTGTGGGCCGCGCAGGCCGTGGCCGTGCGCTGGGAGGACCAGCCGAACCTGCGCCAGGCCGTGCGCGATGGCCTGGTCTGCGCCGCCGCGACCGCGCTCGGGGCGCTGCCGGTGCTGGCCATCCGCGCCGTGCCGCAACGCGTGGCCGATTGCCTGCTAGGGTTCGGCGCCGGGGTCATGCTGGCGGCCACGGCGTTCTCGCTGATCGTGCCGGGGCTGGACGCGGCCGGGCAGCAGGGGCTGGACGGCATCCGCTCCGGCCTGCTGGTCAGCGTGGGCATCTGCCTGGGCGTGGGCATGATGCTGCTGATGGACCGCCTGGTGCCGCACGCGCACCTGGATGCCGATGGCAAGACCACGCGCCGGGTGATGGGGCGACTGTCGGACTGGCTGCCGCCGCAGGTGATGCTGTTCGTGCTGGCCATCACCCTGCACAACATCCCCGAGGGCATGGCCGTGGGCGTGGCCTCCGGCTCGGGCATGGAGCACGCCAGCACCTTCAGCATGGCCATCGCCCTGCAGGACATCCCCGAGGGCCTGGTGATCGCGCTGTCGCTGCGCACGGCCGGCGTGGCGCGCGGGCGCGCGGTGCTGATCGGCGTGCTGTCCGGCCTGGTCGAACCGGCCGGAGCGATCGTCGCGGCGCTGGCGGTGGGGGCCTTCTCCACGCTGCTGCCCTGGGGCCTGGCCTTCGCCGCCGGCGCCATGCTCTTCGCCGTCAGTCACGAGGTCATCCCCGAGTCGCACCGCCACGGCCATGAGACCTGGGCGACCTTCGGCCTGACCCTGGGCTTCTGCCTGATGATGGTGATGGATACGGGGTTGGGGTGAGGGGCTAGAGGCGAGGAACGAGTGGGGCGAGCACTCCCGTCGTTGCCATGCGTTCGCGAGCGAGGAACGAGGGGAGAGGAACGAGGAACGAGTCAGAGCAGGCGCTTTCTCTCTTTCCTCGTTCCTCATCACTCGTTTCTCTGCTTCAGCTTCTGCCCGGCAGCTCGCAGTTCCTCCGGCGAGATCAGTCCATCCCCGTCCGCGTCGATCCGGTCGAAGGCCTTGGACAGGCGCGGCATGTCCTTGACCTCCTCGCGGCTGAGCATGCCATCGCCATTGGCGTCGGCGGCCTTGAGCTTCTGCAGCGCGTCTGCGGCCCTGGGGTTGACGCTCTGGGCGTTGGCCAGGCAGGTCAGGGCGACCAGGGCGGCCGCTACGCAGCAGCGCAGCAGCGGAGAGATCGGGCGGGGCATGGCGGTTCCTTGCATTGGGAAGCGGCGGGCCAAACAAGCGGAAAGAAAGGGCGGTGGACGCAACAGATCACTGGTTGCGTCCACCGCGACACGCCACCGACCGGGGATGTGCCTCATGCACATCGGTGGGGTGCCAGGACGTGGCGGCGCGGCCGCCGGGGCTCAGGGACGGCAGGCGATGGTCTGGCCGCTGGCGTCGGTGCACGTGCCGGTATGCACCACGGTGCCGTCGTTGACTGTGGTGGAGCCGTTGTAGCTGTTGCCGTGCTGGCCGGTGGCGCTGGTGCTGCGCTCGGCGCTGAGGGTGCCGTCGGCATTGCGGGTGGCATCGCCCTGGCGACTGACGGTGCCGCCGTTGGCGGTGGTGGCTGTGGCGCTGTAGCGACGGCCGGCGCTGCCGTCGGCATTGCGGTAGGCCTGGCCATCACGCGAGGCACTGCCGCCGTTGACGCCGCTGACGCTGCGCGAACGGCTGGCCGAGGCGTTGCCGGCGCCATCGGCCTGCCAGTCGCGCTGGCGCTGCCCGCTGCTGAGCGGCCCGGCGTGGCTGGCGCCGACGCTGCCGGCATGGGCCGTGCGGCTGACCGCGCGGCTGCGCTCGCGGGCGCAGGCATCGGCGGCCAGTCCGGCGCCGGCGGTGGCGACCAGCAGGCCAAGCAGGACGGGGGTCTTGAACATGGAAGGTCTCCTGGAAGTGGATTCGGGGCCGCCCGCAGGCTGCGCTGGCGACAGGGGCATCCTGCCCACCCGGCCGGGCCCAGGTGTGTCGGGGATGCGAGCGAATGTTGCCGCCGGCGGGCCTTGAAACATTCGCTTACCGATTTCCCGCAAAGCCGGGTGCCATGGCGGTTTCGTTCAGGCGATAGTGCCGGCCATGAACGAGGCCGCCCTTCCCAAGCTGCTGCTGGTCGATGACGACCTGCGCCTGCGCGAGCTGCTGCAGCGCTACCTGGAAGGACAGGGCTTCGAGGTCAAGGGGGCGGGCGATGGCGCGCAGATGCGGCAGGCGCTGGACCGCGGCCATTACGACCTGATCGTGCTGGACCTGATGCTGCCGGGCGAGGACGGCCTGGAGCTGTGCCGGCGCCTGCGCGGGCAGGGCGATGAGACGCCGGTGGTGATGCTGACCGCCAAGGGCGATGAGATCGACCGCATCGTCGGCCTGGAGCTCGGCGCCGACGACTACCTGCCCAAGCCGGTCAACCCACGCGAGCTGCTGGCGCGGATCCGCACGGTGCTGCGGCGCACGCGCCTGGCCCCGGGCGCGCCGCAGCCGGAGGGCGGGGAAGTGGTGTTCGGCGCCTTCCGCCTGGACCTGGGGGCGCGCGAGCTGAGCCGCGGCGGCGAGCGGCTGCGGCTGACCTCCGGGGAGTTCGCCGTGCTGTCGGTGCTGCTGCGGCACCCGCGTCAGCCGCTCTCGCGCGACCGCCTGATGAGCCTGGCGCGCGGGCGCGAGCACGAGGCCTTCGAGCGCAGCATGGATGTCACCATCGCCCGCCTGCGCAAGCTGCTGGAAGACGATCCGCGGCACCCGCGCCTGATCCAGACCGTGTGGGGCGTGGGCTATGTCTACGTGCCGCCGGAGGGCGCGCGCTGATGGCCCGCGCACCGGCTGTGGCGGGCCAGGGGCGCTGGGGCCTGCGGCTGTTGCCGGCCAGCGTGTTCGGCCAGCTGGTGTTGGTGATCGCGCTGGTGCTGGTGGGGGCGGGCCTGCTGACGCTGCTGCTGGGGCGCGAGCTGGCCGCGCGCCCGGCTGCGGAACAGCTGCTGCGCGCGATCGATGGCTTTGCCCACCTGGTCGAACAGGCCGATGCCGAACGCCCGCATGCGCAGGTCCTGCGGCGGCTGCATGAGGCCGGCCTGCAGACCGCCAGCGCGCCGCCGGCCGACGCCAGCCCGCGCATCGCGCCGTTCCTGCGCCGGCTGCTGGAGCAGGACGCGCGGCTGGGCACCGGCCGCGAGCTGCGCCTGCAACGCAGCGACGACAGCAGCGTGCTGTGGTTGAAGCTCAACACCGAGCCGACCACCTGGGTGGCCTTCCACGGCCGCCGCGATGGCGGCCTGCGGCATTTCACCCTGGGCCTGCTGATCGGCTCGGTGGTGCTGGTGTGGGCCGCGGCCGCCTATTTCGCCCGGCGCCTGGTGGTGCCCCTGCGCGGGCTTGCGCGCGCGGCGCCGGGCATCGTCCGGGGCGAGGGCGCACCGCCGGCCACCACCCGCGCGCCACGCGAGGTCGCCGACCTGGCGCGGGCGCTGGGACAGGCCAGCGACGAGGTCCGCGCGGCGGCGGCCGAGCGCGCCTTCATGCTGGCCGGCATCTCCCACGACCTGCGCACGCCGCTGACGCGGGTGCAGTTCGCCGTGGCCCTGCTGCCGCACACCGATCCGCAGCTGCGCCAGGACATCGAGCGCGACATCGGCGAGATCGACGCCATCCTCTCGCAGTTCATCGCCTATGCCCGCGATGGTCGCGACGAGGCGGCCGAATCGCTGGATCTGGCGGACCTGTGTCGCAGCGTCATCGCCGCCTCGCACCAGCCCTGGGCGGTGACCCTGCCCGCCACGGCCCCGCTGCAGGGTCGGCCGATGGCGCTGGCACGGGCCATCGAGAACCTGGTAGTCAACGCCGAACGCCACGCCGCCGCGCCGTTCGCGCTCAGCCTGACGGCGCAGGGCGCGGACTGGGTGCTGCGCGTGTCCGACCACGGCCCGGGCCTGTCGCCCGAGGCGGCCGACCGTGCGCTGCGCCCCTTCGTACATGACCCCAGTCGCGGCGGCAGCGGGTTGGGGCTGGCCATCGTCGAGCGCGTGGCGCGCCAGCACGGGGGCCAGCTGCTGCTGACCTCCAATACCCCGCACGGCCTGTGCGCGGTGATGACCTTGCCTGGTGCCTGATCCAACCCTGCCTGGAGCCTGTCCATGTCGCTGCTTCGCACGCTTGCCCTGCTCATGCTGGCCCTGGCCGCATGCGCGCCGCCGCTGGCCGCGCAAGGCCTGCGCGAACGCCTGCAACAGGTGCGCGAGGCCTCGCGCCGTCCGGCCGCGCGCCCCGCACCGCTGCCCGAAGGCGCGCGTGCGCTGCGCGACATCGCCTATGGCAGCGACCCGCGCCAGCGCCTGGACGTCTACCTGCCGGCGCAGCCGCGCAACGCGCCGATCCTGTTCTTCGTCCATGGCGGCGGCTGGGCCAATGGCAACAAGGACAACCCCGGCGTGGTCGAGCACAAGGCCGCGCACTGGCTGCCAAAGGGCTATGTCCTGGTGTCGGCGAACTACAGGATGCTGCCCGATGCCGACCCGCTGGTGCAGGCCCAGGACGTGGCCGCGGCGCTGGCCACCGTGCAGCGCCGGGCGGCCGAATGGAACGCCGATCCGGCGCGGGTGGTGCTGATGGGACATTCGGCCGGCGCGCACCTGGTTGCGCTGATCGGCGCCGCGCCCGCGCGCTGGTTGCCCCGCGATCTGCCGCGCCCGCTGGGCGTGGTGTCGCTGGACAGCGCGGCCATGGACGTCCCGCAGAGCATGCAGCGCCCGCCCTTGCCAGGCGTCTATCGCAAGGCCTTCGGCAGCGATCCCGCGTTCTGGGAATCGGCCTCGCCCTGGCACCAGCTCACCGGCCAGGCCTTGCCCATGCTGATGGTGTGCTCCACGCGCCGTGCCGACCCCTGCCCGCAGGCCGAGGCGATGAAGACCAAGGCCGCCGGCCTGGGCGTGCCCATGCGCGTGCTGCCGCAGGCGCTGAGCCACGGGCAGATCAATCACACGCTGGGCGAAGCCTCGGCCTACACCGAGGCGGTGGATGCCTATATCGCCGGGCTGCTGCCGCGCTGAGGGTCCAAGGCGGCCACCAGCGCGGGCAGTGCGCACGCGGCGCGCTCGGCGATGCGCTGGTGGGCGATCTCGCTGACCACCGTGCGCGCCGGGTTGATTTCGACCACACAGGCGCCTTGCTGCCTGGCCCGCATCGGCAGCGAGGCGGCCGGCTGCACCAACCCCGAGGTGCCGACCACCAGCATCAGCTCGCAGCGCGTGGCCGCTTGCGCGTGTTGCCAGGCCGCCTGCGGCAGGGCCTCTCCGAACCAGACCACGCCGGGCCGGACCAGGCCACCGCAGGCCTGGCAGCGCGGCGGCGCAAGCCGCTGCGGCACTGCGTCGGCCGAAACCGGCGGCAGGGACTCGGCATGGGGCTGGCCGCAATCGAAACAGCGCAGCGCGAACAGGCTGCCGTGCACATGCGCCAGGACCTGGCTGCCGGCGCGTTCGTGCAGGTCGTCCACGTTCTGGGTGATGAGTGCGATGCGATGCGTGCGCGCCAGTTGCGCCAGCGCGCGATGGCCGGCATTGGGCTGGGCCTGGCTCACCAGCGCCATGCGCCAGCGGTACCAGCCCCACACCAGTGCGGCGTCTGCCCGCCAGGCATCTTCGGTGGCCAGCGTCATCGGGTCCAGGCGCGACCACAGGCTGTCATGGGTGCCGCGAAAAGCGGGGACGCCGCTTTCGGCCGACATGCCCGCGCCGGTCAGCACGGTGATGCGCCCGGCATCGGCGATGCGCGCGAGCAGGTTCTCTGCGATCTTGGTGGGAGCGGCCATGCCATGGCGAGGGTACGACCAGCCACGAAGATGCGCACGTGTAGCGTTTCGTTCCAGCGACCGCGCACCTGAGACCTCGAAAGGCGCAGCGGCACGGCGCGCACCCGGCCGGCAGGGCGCCGGCCGGGTGCGCAACAACTCGTCAGATGGCTCAGGCCAGCGTCAGGGTCACATCGATGTTGCCGCGGGTGGCGTTGGAGTACGGGCACACGCCGTGGGCCTTGTCCACCAGCGTCTGCAGCGCTTCGCGCTCCATGCCCGGCACGGCGATCTTCAGCTCCACGGCGATCCCGAAGCCGCCGGGGATCTGGCCGATGCCGACGCTGCCTTCGATGGTGGGCTCGGCCGGCAGCTTGAGCTTTTCGCCGGCGGCCACGGCCTTCATCGCGCCGATGAAGCAGGCCGAGTAGCCGGCCGCGAACAGCTGCTCGGGGTTGGTGCCTTCGCCGCCGGCGCCGCCCAGCTCGCGCGGGGTGGACAGCTTGACGTCCAGCGCCTTGTCCGAGGAGGTGGCGCGGCCTTCGCGGCCACCGGTGGCGGTGGCGTGGGCGGTGTAGAGGATCTTTTCAGGGGATGCCATGGAACGACTCCTTGGGAGATGGCCATTGAGGCCGTGGATGGATTCGGGTTGTAGTTAATGCGCGAGTGAATCGTGTGCGATGTATGTGTGGGCGGCGCTACGTTGGGTGCGTTTGCGCTCAGCCGGCCTTGACCAGGTTGCCGCGCAGGGTGTCCAGCTGGTCCTTCAACTGGACCAGCTCATCCAGCTCGCAGGCCGCCGCGCAGAACACCTGCTCGGGAATCGTCTCGGCCTTGCTGCGCAGGCTACGGCCGCTGCGCGTCAGCGAGATGATGACCTGCCGTTCGTCCTGGGCCGAGCGCGCGCGGGTCAGCAGGTCCGCCCCTTCCAGGCGCTTCAGCAGCGGCGTCAGCGTGGCCGAGTCCAGGTTCAGGCGCTGCCCGATCTCCGAGACGGTCAGGCCATCGCCTTCCCACAGCACCAGCATCACCAGGTACTGCGGATAGGTCAGGTCCAGCCGCTCCAGCAGACCGCGATACAGCTTGTGCATGGCCAGGTTGGCCGAATACAGCGCAAAGCACAGCTGGTTGTCCAGCTGCAGCAGCGACTTGGTGGACTTGGTGCTGGCCGATGCGGAGGGCATGTCGCGCAATTTACATAGCGCGCTATTCAATTGCAAGCGATTGATAGTGCCGAGCGCAGGCGACCGACGAACGGTTGCCGCGCCTCTCAGTGCCGGTGCGCGCGCGCCAGGAACTCCGCGCTCTGCATTTCGATCAGGCGCGAGGCCGTGCGCTCGAAGGCGCCCTGCAGCCGCTGCCCGCTGTACAGCGACACCGGCGCGGCATCGGCCGTGCAGACCAGCTTGACCTGGCGGTCGTAGACCTCGTCGATGAAATTGACGAAGCGACGCGCGGCATCCTCGTTGAGCTTGTCGAAGGTGGGGATGCCGCCGACCAGCACGGTGCCGAACTCGCGCGCGATCTCGATGTAGTCGGTGGTCGAGCGCGGGCCCTCGCACAGCACCGCAAAGTCGAACCAGCCCACGTTGGAGTCGCGCCCGCGCATGGCCAGCGTGCGGCCATCGATCTCGATCTGCGCGGCCTGGGCCTGGCTGCCGGTGAGCTGCTGCCAGCGCTGGGCCAGCCAGCTGTCCGATTCGCCATCCAGCGGAGCGCGGTACACCGGCGAGTGGGTCAGCGCGCGCAGGCGGTAATCCTCGGTGCCCTCGGCGTAGAGGATCCTGCAGTACTTCTGCAGCAGCGCGATCGCCGGCAGGAAGCCTTCGCGCTGCAGGCCGTCCTTGTAGAGGTTCTCCGGCGCGGTGTTGGAGGTGGTCACCAGGGTCACGCCCTCGGCGAACAGGCGCTGCAACAGGCGCGCCAGCAGCATCGCATCGCCGATGTCGGTGACGAAGAACTCATCCAGCACCAGCACCCGCAGGTTGCTGCGCCACTCCTGGGCGATCTTGGCCAGCGGATCGCTTTGCCCGGCGTGCTCGCGCAGGCGCTCGTGCACGCTGCGCATGAAGCGGTGGAAGTGGGTGCGCGACTTATGCGCGATCGGCAGGTTGTCGTAGAACAGGTCGACCAGGAAGGTCTTGCCACGGCCCACGCCGCCCCAGAAGTACAGGCCCTGCACGGCTTCGGGCTTCTTCCAGAAACTGGACAGGCGGTCCAGCCAGCCGTCCTGGTCGCCATCCATCAGCCCGGTGTAGATGCGGTCCAGCTCGGCCAGTGCCGCGTGCTGGGCGACATCGTCGCGCCAGTCGCCGCGCGCCACGCCGGCCTGGTAGGCCTGCGAGGGAAGCATGCCTTCGCCTGCGGTCTTGGCCTGTGCGTTCATGCGCCGGGCAACCAGGGCCGCACGCCGTGCTGCAGCGCGCCGCGCAGGTCGATCAGCTTGCGATGGAAGAAGTGGCTGGTCTCGGGCATGCGCACCAGCTCGGGCTGTGGCTCCAGCGTGTCGATCCAGTCGTAGACCGCCTGCGGGTCGACCACCTCGTCCTCATCGCCCTGGATCACCAGCCAGCGTCGCTGCGGCAGCACCAGGCTCTCGAAGTCCCAGCGCTCGCGACCCACCGGCGGGGCGATGGAGATGAGCACATCGGGCTGGGCGCGTGCGAAGGCGCGCAGGGCCACGTAGGCGCCGAAGCTGAAACCGGCCAGCCACAGCGTCGCGTCCGGGCGCTGGCTGCGCACCCAGTCCACCACCGCCAGCAGGTCCTCGGTTTCGCCCAGGCCGTTGTCGAAGCTGCCGGCCGATGCGCCGACGCCGCGGAAGTTGAAGCGCACCGTGGTCGCGCCCAGCTCGCGCAGCCCGCGCGCGGCCATGGTGACCACCTTGTTGTGCAGGCTGCCGCCTTCGGTGGACAGCGGATGGCAGACCACCGCGACCAGCGGCCGGGCGGTGGCCGGGTCTTCGGGAACATCGACAGCCAGCTCCAGCGGACCGGCCGGCCCGTCCAGCATCAGGCTGCCGGACGCATCGGGAAAAGTGGGGGATGTCATGGGCGCCATCATACCGGGCGGGGCTGTCCGGCCAGGTCCGCGCGGCGTGCTGGTACGACAGGCGCAGTGACTCGTCTTGGCCGGCCCGGGAGAACGCTGCCTTCCTCGTTCTTCGCCGAAGCCCGGGGCAGGGAAGACTTCCGGGTGCAACGGGCGGGGTCGTGGAAAGCCGTCTCCGCCAACCCGCCTGGCCCCGAGCCGGGCATGGCGGCTCGGCTCGGTCAGCCATCCATGGCTGACTCGCCGCCGCGGGCCATCCATGGCCCGCTTTCCGCCATGCCCGACCCGGGGCCAGGCCCGCCATCTGATGGTCTTGCACTTCTTCAGACCCAGCTTCACGTGCCCGCGGGCCGTCCGAAGCGGTGATGCGCGCACGCCTTGCGCCTTCTCCCCTCGTTGAGTGAAGACTCCTTTTCCTTGGGCAAGCCTGGGACGTGCCCTTCTGCGATCTCTCGCCTTGCAAGCGGCAGCAGGCGCAAGACGGACGAGAGCCGGAAGGCGCGCGTCGTCCCCTCTCTCACGTGCGGAAGAAGCGTCGCGCTCGGCGCTTCGCCGCGCAGCAGCACCGCTCCTCACCGTCCAGCGGGCACTTGGTCCCGCACGCGGCTGAGGCCGGGTGGAGGAGCCGAACGCTTGGGACAGCGTTGCGGGCCAGCCGCCGTGTGGCCCGGCACGCCGGGTCGGCTTGTATGATGCGCGCCCCGGCCAGGGCGCCTTGCGCGCACCGTGCGCCATGACCGACAGGTGATGCATGGGCTTTGTGGTGTTGGCCGTGCTGTGCAGCGTGGCCGTGTCGGTGCTGCTGCGCTGGGCGCGCCAGGCGCAAGTGGACGTGCCGCAGGCGGTGACCTGGAACTATCTGGCGGCCACGGCGCTGTGCGTGCTGCTGCTCAAGCCCGAACTCGCGCGGCTGGGCGCCCCGGACGCGCCGTGGCAGGGCTGGCTGGCGCTCGGGCTGATCCTGCCGTCGCTGTTCGTGTTGCTGGGGCGCTCGGTGCAGCGCGCCGGCATCGTGCGCACCGATATCGCCCAACGGCTGTCGCTGCTGCTCTCGCTGCTGGCCGCCTTCACCTTGTTCGGGGAAACCGCGAGCGCGCCGCGGCTGGCCGGCCTGGCGCTGGGCTTGCTGTCCTTGCCTTGCCTGCTGGCCCGGCCCCGGCAAGACGCAGACGCGTCCGCGGACCGCTGGCTGCCGCTGGCGGTCCTGGTGGGTTTTGCCGCGGTGGACGTGCTGCTCAAGCGCATCGCCCTGGACGGCACGCCGCTGGCGGTGTCCTTGTTGGCGACCTTCGCCATCGCCTTCGTGCCGATGCTGGCCTGGCAGCTGTGGCGGCATGCGCGCGGTCGCGCCGCCCTGACCTGGCGCAACCTGGGGGCCGGGCTGCTGCTGGGTGAGGGCGGCGCGACC
>Ga0209257_1000791_pt1 | contig 46307 bp, 47 predicted proteins | sample AraplaCvi_mCL_r2_FD_184277 | JGI IMG/M metagenome (GOLD analysis project Ga0209257, IMG submission 184277) | Arabidopsis root microbial communities from North Carolina, USA - plate scrape MF_Cvi_mCL_r2 (SPAdes) (version 2) | ecosystem: Host-associated > Plants > Roots > Endosphere | place: USA...
ACCCTTGACCAGCTTCACCGGCTCGGTCCGCCGCGCGATCTCCGACCCCACGACCTCGCGCCAGCGGGCGGCCAGCGCGCCGGAGCCCTGGCCGTACTTGGCGTCCAGCTCCTTTACGAAGCGGTTCAGCGCCCTGCCGGCCGGCGGCGCGGGGCGGAACGGCGGCCGCGTGCGCTTCTCCGCCAGGATGCGGAGCGCTTCCTCTCGGGTGGGGAGCTGGCGGGCCATCTCTCATTCTTAGCTGTCATCCCGGCCGAAGCGAAGCGCAGAGCCGGGACCCGGGGCCGCACCCGCTGGGTCCCGGATAGCCGCTGCGCGTCTTCCGGGATGACGGTATGGAGGGGCTGTGAACCCCGTGTCCCTCCGCGCCCAGCTCCTCGCCTGGTACGACGCCAACGCCCGCGACCTGCCGTGGCGCGTCGGGCCGGCCGATCACGCCGCCGGGGTGCGCGCCGATCCCTACCGCGTCTGGCTGTCGGAGGTGATGCTGCAGCAGACCACCGTGCCGCATGCGGCGCCCTACTTCCTGAAGTTCACCGCCCGCTGGCCCACCGTCAGCGACCTGGCCAACGAGGCCGACGGCGAGGTCATGGCCGCCTGGGCCGGCCTCGGCTACTACGCCCGCGCCCGCAACCTGCTGGCCTGCGCCCGGGCGGTGGCGAACGAGCACCGGGGCGTGTTCCCGGACACCGAGGAAGGCCTGCGCGGCCTGCCGGGCCTCGGCCCCTATACGGCCGCCGCGGTCGGCGCGATCGCCTTCGACCTGCCGACCAACGTCGTCGATGGCAATGTGGAGCGGGTGATGTCGCGGCTGTTCGCCGTGGAGCAACCCCTGCCCGACGCCAAGCCCGAACTGAAGCGCCTGGCGGCCGCCCTGGTCGGCGACGACCGGCCTGGCGACTGGGCCCAGGCGCTGATGGACCTTGGGGCCACGATCTGCCGACCCAAGGCGCCGCTCTGCGACCGCTGCCCGGTGTCGGAGCACTGCGCCGCGCTGACCGCCGGCGCGCCCGAGACCTGGCCGCGCAAGACCGCCAAGGCCGAACGCCCGCACCGGCACGGCGTGGCCTATGTCCTGACCCGGGGCGACGAGGTGGCCCTGGTGCGCCGGCCGCCGAAGGGACTGCTGGGCGGCATGCTGGCGCTGCCCACCAGCGAGTGGCGCGCCGCCCGCTGGAGCGATGACGAAGCCATCCGCGATGCTCCGGCCCCTGCGGCCTGGCGCGGCGTCGGCGAGGTGGAGCACGGCTTCACCCACTTCACCCTGACGCTGAAGCTGCTCCGCGCCGAAGGCGATGCGGACGGCGTCATCTGGAGCCCGCGCCGCGACCTGGACGCCTTGCCCAGCGTGTTCCTGAAGGCCGCCCGCGCGGGGCTGACGAACCGGCTCTGACCCTGGGGGTCAGTGCGCCACGGCCTTCTCGACACCCTCCAGCATCATGGCCCAGGTCTTCTCGTACTGGGCCTTGTGCTCGCGATCCGCGTCGGTGACCCGGCCGTCGGCGTTCTGCTGGGTGATGACCACCTCGGTGGCGTCGCCCTTCGGCTCGAGCTCGAAGGTCACCAGATGCTCGGCGTCCGGGGCGGACGAGCTGACGTGGGTGTAGCTGAACCGCTTGCCGGGCTCGAACGAGCGGACCTCGCCCTTGTCCTCATAGGCCTTGCCGTTGAACTCGCCCTTCATGGTGATGGGGCTGCCGACCTTCCAGTCGGTGCGGACATCAGCGCCCATCATGTAGGCCTTCATGCCCTCGCGCGACGTGAGCGTCTTCCAGACCTCATCCGCCTTCGCCGGGATGACCCGCGAAACCTGAGCCGTCGCCGTCATGGCCTGTCTCCTTCCGTGGATCGGGGGAAACGCGGCAGGCCGTCGAAGGCTTCGTCAGCCGGCCCTGCGCGGGAAGGCGACGCTGAGGATGGCGAAGGCGGTCAGCGACAGGACAAGCGCCGTGGCGGGGATCGCCGGCACCCCCCAGGCCGCCAGCGAGGCGCCGCCCGCCGCCGAGCCCAGGGCCTGGCCCACCGCGATCACCGAGCCGTTCAGCGCCAGGGCCACCGGCGCGCCGTCGGTCATGCGGATCAGCCGGGCCTGGATCACCGGGGTGATGGAGAACAGCGCCGTCGCCGCCACGAAGATCGCCAGCGCCACCAGGAGCTGGCTGGGCAGGCCCGGCGGCAGGGCGTGGTGGGTGGCGGAGAAGTGCAGGGTCATGGCCACGGCCTGGATGGCGAACCCCTGCAGGATCCACGCCTTGCCCACGTCCCGGTCCGCCGCGCGCCCGCCCAGCCAGAGGCCGGCGATCGAGCCAAAGCCGATCATCGCCTGGAACGCGCCCACGCCCGCGCCGGTGACCCCTGCCCCCACCCGCACCACCGGCGCGATGTAGAGGTTCAGGGTCATGTTGGCGGCGAACACCAGGAAGGTGGTGAGGTACAGCGGCCAGATGGCCCGGATCGGGGCCCGTCCGCCCTCGCGCCTGGCCGAGGCGGGGGCGGGCGGCAGGAAGAGGAGCACCGCCGCCAGGGCCGACGCCGAGAGCAGGGCGGCGAACAGGAAGGTGGCGCGCCAGCCGAACACCGAACCCACCACGCTGCCCATCGGGATCCCGAGCACAAACGCCAAGGTCATGCCGCCGGCCACCATCGCCAGCGCCGAGCCGCGCCGCTCGGGCGGGACCATCGAAGCCGCCGCCACGCTGGCCGCCGGCGCGGCCATCGCGCCCGCCAGGCCGGCCAGGCCGCGCAGGCCCAGCAGGGTCTGGAAGTCGGGCGTGAAGGCGCAGGCCAAGTGCAGCAGCAGGCCCAGGCTGAGCCCCGCCAGCACCACCAGCCGCCGGTCGAAGCGGCCCAGCAGATGGGCGGCCACCGGGCCGAGCAGGGCCGAGGTCAGCACGTAGGCGGTCTGCAGCTGGCCCGCGACAGCGGTCGAGACGCCCAGGTCGGCGGCCATGGTCTCGAGCAGGCCGGCGAAGATGAACGCCGCCGAGCCGAAGGCGAACGTCACCATCGTGAGCACGAACACGCGCGGATTCATCGCCGCGACCCGTCCATGCCATCACCCCTTCGAACGCTTGTTCGGCTCAAGGTGGCCGAAGAAGGGGTATGGGGCTAGCCGAAACCGCGCCGCGGCGTTAGCCATTCACGGACCGCCGGCTCACGCGCAGCCCAGCTGCGCCTTCCTGGACGAAGGACCCCGCACATGCGGCCATTCGATCGCCGTGTCTTGCTGTCTGGCGGTCTGGCGGCCGGGCTCGGAGCCAACGCCGCGATGGCGGCTCCCAGCGACGCAACCCCCAGCGCGCCTTCCATGATCCATCACGTCTTCTTCTGGCTGAAGAACCCGGGATCGAAGACCGACCGCGATCAACTGATCGCCGGACTGAACGCGCTGCGCGCGATTGAAGTCATCCAGCAGCTTCACATCGGCGTTCCGGCCTCGACCGAGAAGCGCGAGGTCGTGGACAACAGCTACAACGTCTCAGAACTGATGTTCTTCAAAAGCGTCGAAGATCAGAAGCGTTATCAAGACCACCCGCTTCACCTCAAGTTCGTGAAGGACTACTCCCACCTCTGGGGGAAGGTCGTGGTCTACGACACCATATCGGCGTGAATTCAACACCGCAGGCGCCACCGCCCCGACCATAGCGAACGGAAGCCGGCAGACGGCCGGTCAGTTCGGCATCTGCGCGCGGACCTTGGCCCGCAGCACGTCGATGGGGGCCAGGCCCTTGTCGGTCTTGAAGTGCCAATAGGTCCAGCCGTTGCAGGCCGGGGCGGACTGCACCATGGCGCCCATCTTGTGGATCGAGCCCGACAGCTCGCCGACCACCAGGCTGCCGTCCGGGCGCACCTTGGCCGCGTTCATGCCGCGGGGGCAGTACAGCACGTCGCCCGCCCGCAGCAGGCCCGCCTCCACCAGGCTGCCGAACGGCACCCGGGGTTCCGACTTCTTCGAGCCGGTGACCGCCATCTCGTCCGCCGTGGCGGGGATCACCTTGGCGATCCGCTCCTTGGCGATCTTGGCGTAGCCCGCCTCGCGCTCGATGCCGATGAACTTGCGGCCCAGCCGGCGCGCCACCGCGCCCGTGGTGCCGGTGCCGAAGAAGGGGTCCAGGATGATGTCGCCCGGCTTGGTGGACGCCATGATCACCCGGTGCAGCAGGGCCTCAGGCTTCTGGGTCGGATGCGCCTTGGTCCCGGTCTCGTCCTTCAGCCGCTCCTCGCCGGTGCACAGCGGCAGGGTCCAGTCCGAGCGCATCTGCAGCTCGTCGTTGGCCATCTTCATGGCGTCGTAGTTGAAGGTGTAGCGCCGCCCGCCCCGGCTCTTGGCCGCCCAGATCAGCGTCTCATGGGCGTTGGTGAAGCGCGTGCCCTTGAAGTTCGGCATCGGGTTCGACTTGCGCCAGACGATGTCGTTCAGGATCCAGAAGCCCAGGTCCTGCAGCGTCGCGCCCACCCGGAAGATGTTGTGGTAGCTGCCGATCACCCACAGGGCGCCGTCGTCCTTCAGGACGCGCTTGCATTCCTTCATCCAGGCCTTGGTGAAGGCGTCGTAGGTCTCGAAGCTCTCGAAGCGGTCCCAGTCGTCGTCGACCGCATCCACCTTCGAATTGTCCGGCCGCAGCAGGTCGCCGCCAAGCTGGAGGTTGTAGGGCGGATCTGCGAACACCAGGTCGACCGACCTGTCGGGGAGCTTCTTCAGCTCCTCCAGGCAATCGCCGTTCAGAATGGCGTCAACCGGCAGCCCCATCGCCCAACCTCAAACACAACCGAAGGCCTGAATCTTCAGGCCAACATGGTGAACAGGCCGTCAACGACGACGGTTGGATAAACTTTAAGCCGCCAGGCTGGCCGCGGTCACGTGCGGTTCGAGGGCGCCCAGCAACTGCGGCACCGACACCGGCTTGTTCAGGTGGCCGTCGGCGCCCGCGGCGATCCCGGCTTCCACATGCTCCTGCAGGCCGTTGGCCGAGACGATGTAGATCGGCATCCGCGGGCGGCCGGAGCCGGCCTCCCAGGCGCGGATGCAGCGGGTGGCCTCGAAGCCGTCCATCACCGGCATCTGGATGTCCATCAGCACCGCGTCAAAGCCGCCCGTGACCGCCGCCTCTGCGCCCGCCTGCCCGTCCTCGGCCTCGGCGTGCTCGATGCCGGCCGAGTCCAGGATCAGGGCGAGGACCTGGCGGTTTATCTCGTTGTCGTCGACGATCAGCACCCGGAACCGGCCGACCTCGCCCACGAACTGCGGCTCGGCGAGCGCCGGCGTTGCAACCTCGGCCAGCGCCGGCAGGTCCAGGGCGAACATGAAGGTTGAGCCCTCGCCCGGCGCGCTCACACAGTCCAGCTCACCACCCATCAGGCCGACGTACTCGCGGCAGATCGCCAGGCCCAGGCCTGCGCCGCCATGCTTGCGGGTCGAGCTGTCGTCGGCCTGCTGGAAGCGGCCGAACAGGGTCGCTTTCAGCGCCTCGTCGAAACCGGCCCCGGTGTCGCGCACCCGGAAGGTCACCCGATCACCCTGGCGGCCCAGGGCGATCACCACTTCGCCGGCCTCGGTGAATTTGACGGCGTTGCTGACCAGGTTGCCCAGCACCTGCCGAAGCCGCGTGGCGTCGCAGTTGACCCGCGCCCCCGCGCCCGGCGCGATCTCGACGCGCAGTCCGACGCCCTTCTGCTGCGCGCGCGGCGCGTAGAGGCCGCGCACGGAGTGGGCCAGGTCATCGAGGGCCACGACCTCGGGACGCAGTTCCGCCGCACCCGCTTCGACCCGCGCCAGGTCGAGAAGGTCGGCCAGCAGGGAATTCAGCAGCGCGCCGGAGGTCCGGATCACGCCCACCAGTTCCTGCTGCGTGGCGGAGAGCTTGCTGTTCGCCAGGACGTCGGCCACGCCCAGCACGCCGTTCAGCGGCGTGCGGATCTCGTGGCTCATGTTGGCCAGGAACTGGCTCTTGGCGCGGTTGGCGGCCTCGGCCGCGTCGCGCGCCTGCGCCAGGGCGCGGGCGCTCTCCTGCACCTCGGTGATGTCGCTCACCACCGACACGCCGCCGCCGTCCTGGCTCGAAAAGGCCTCGTGGCGCATCCAGCGGCCGTCGGGAAGCTTCAGGTCCAGCCCCACCGAGCGGCCCTTGCGCAGGTGCATGTGGGTCGGGGGATCGAAATCGACCTGCGGCTCCCATCCGGCCGCCAGCACGCCGGCGATCAGCTCCTCGCGGGGCACGCCCTCGTCCAGCGTGATGCCGGCGCTCGCCATCAACGCCTCATAGGCGCGGTTCCAAGAGACCAGGCGGCCGTGGGCGTCGAAGAAGGCCAGGCCGGACGAGACGGCGTGCAGCGCGTCGCGCAGGCCGTTCAGGGTGGATCGGCGGCCGAGACCTTCCATCCAGATCAGGCTGGACGCGCCGGCCAAGATGAAGCCGGTCATCAGCGCGGTGGCCAGGGCCAGCGGCGGCCGGCCGATCACCTCTTCCGGCATGGCCAGCGAGGGATCGGGAACCAGCGTTAGCGCTGTCATGGCCGTGAAGTGCAGCCCGACGATGCCGAGCAGGAGGATCGTCGCCGGCGCAACCCAGCTTGCGCGGCCCTTGAGCCGGAGGCGGGCCTCGAACGCCGCCGCCCCACCCGCCATGCCGATCAGGACCGCAGCGACCACATAGCCGGGGTCCCAGTTGAACTGGGCCGAGGCGCGCATGGCGTCGATGCCCATGAAGTGCATGGCCGCCACCGACAGGCCCGTCAGGGCGCCGCCGGCCCACGCGGCGATCCGGCCCGACTGCAGGACGGGAACCGCGAAGCCCGCGCCCATCCCGACGACGGCCATGACCAGGGACAGCGCCGTGGTCGACATCTCATAGCCGGTGGGCATCTGCGGCAGGTAGGCCAGCATGGCGATGAAGTGGGTCGCCCAGACGCCGCAGCCGGCCGCCACCCCGGTCAGCGCCATCCACGCCCAGCGCCCGGCGCCCGGCGTCTTCAGACTGCGGAGGTGGAAGCCGAACGCGGCGCTGCATCCCAGCGCGCAGGTCAGCGCGGCCAGCACGACCAGTCTCAGGTCATGTTCGACGAAGATGCACGTGAGGACGGAAAACATGGAACGCCCGGTTCAACCCGAGGCAACGCTACAAGAACGAAGTTAAAAGAGACTGGCCAGCTTCGCGCATGGAGGCATGCCCAACAAAACACCCCTTTAGATGGCGCCCGGGGCGATCCACCGGGTCCACGCTCCGTGGGGATGGGCCTGGGCCAGCGTCCGCCCCGCGCCAATCGGCCACAGGCTCAGCTTCACTTCGATCAGGGCCAAGTTGTCCGCAGACGGCTCGAACCTGAGCCAGGCGAACGGCGACTGGTCGGTGGCCCGCGCGCCGATCTCGCGGATGGCGTCGGTGAGCCCCGCCTGGGTTTCGGCGGGCAGGTACTGCCAGAAGACGGAATGGTAGAGCACCGTCGCCGCCCCCGGTTGAGGCGCCACCCGCTCTCGGGTCCAGGCCAGGGCGTCTGCGGCGTCCACCTCGACGCCTGACGCCAGCGCCAGGTCGATGGCGCGCCGGCTGCGCTCCAGGCGGTCGAACATGTCGGGCCAGACGCAGGCCAGCAGGCGGCGGCGTTGGACCGGATCGGTCAGGTCGGTGGGCCTCCGGTCGCAGGCGCCGCGTTCGATCACCTCGACGGATTGCAGCGGTGGCGGGGCGCCTTCCCAGTCGGCGCCGATCTGCACGGGCGAGCCCGGGTCGCCCCAGGCGACCGGCCCCATGTCATAACGGAACCGGTCCCAGAACTGGTTGAGGCCCGCGCTGGCGCCGATCTCGAAACAGCGCAGCGGCAGGCCCGTCTCGGCCGCCACGGTCAGGAAGCCGCCCAGCAGGCCGCCAGCCCGGCGCACCTCGTTGGTCTGCGGCTCGTGGTCGAGGAAGGCCGACAGCATGGGAAAATGCAGTCCGATCGCCGCCCGCGCCGCCGCCCACGCCGCCTCGGCATCGATCGCCGCGTCCGGCTCCGGCCAGGCCGCAGTGAGCGCGGGATCCTCGCCGCCCATGGCCAGGTGGTTGAAGGTGTTGGCGATCCGGATCGGGACCCCGTCGTCGAACAGGGTCTTGAGGCCCGTCGCCTCCCACCGCGCCAGCAACGCCCGTGTCGGCCCGCCCGCCTCCAGGTCCGCCGCGATCCGCGCCAGCAGGGCGGCGTTGAACGGCGAGCCGAACTGCTCGCAGGCCCGGGCCTGGATGTGGAGCGCGCGAAGCAGGTCCGGATTGGCGGTCATGCCCTCATGGCGCGGGAGCCGCCGGCGACGGTCAATCTTGATTCAGCTGGTCAATCGCGGCGGCGATCACTCCCCGAACGGAAGCTCGTCTTGCAGATCGCCTTCCAGCCGCGGGTCCTTGCCGGCCAGCACCAGCTTCACCGGTCGCCAGGCGCGCCGGTGGATCTCGCACGGGCCAAGGCTGACCAGGGCCTCGATGTGGACCGGCGCATTGTAGCCCTTGTGGCTGGCGAAGCCGTAGCCGGGATAGAGCCCGTCCATCTCCATCATCAGCCGGTCGCGGGCCACCTTGGCCAGGATCGAAGCGGCCGCGATGGACTTCGACTTGCCGTCGCCGCCCACCACCGTCTTCACCTCGCAGGGCAACTTGAAGCGGTAGTTCCCGTCCACCAGGGCGAACATGGGCTGCACCGCGAGCGCCTCGATCGCCCGGCACATGGCCAGCCCCGTGGCGTGCAGAATGTTGAGCTCGTGGATCTCCTCGACGCTCGCGAACCCCACGCCCCAGGCCACCGCCTTGGCCTTGATCTCCAGCTCCAGGTCCTCCCGCGCCTTGGCGGTGAGCTTCTTGGAGTCGTCCAGGCCCTTCGGGATCTTCCGCGGATTGTCCGAAAGGATCACCGCCCCCGCGCTCACCGGCCCGGCCCACGGCCCGCGTCCGGCCTCGTCGACGCCACAGACGGGGCCGCCGACGAAGGCCTTTTCCAGCAGGAGGGTCGGACCTTTGGCCATCAGCGCACCAGCGCCTTCACCTGGTCGTGGCGGAAGCAGCAGGTGAAGTGGTCGTTGACCATGCCGACCGCCTGCATCCAGGCGTAGACGATCACCGGGCCGACGAACTTGAAACCCTTGGCCTTCAGCGCCTTGGACACCTCGACCGCCAGCTCGGTCTGGGCCGGGACGTCGCCGAACGCGTTCCACCGGTTCTGGATCGGCTTGCCGCCGACGAAGCCCCAGCAGAATTCCGAGAAGTCCTCGCCGCGCGCCTGCATCTGCAGATAGATCTTCGCGCTCTCGATGGCGGCGTCGATCTTGGCGTTCGAGCGGACGATGCCCGCATCCGCCATCAGCCGCGCCCGGTCGGCCTCGCCGTAGCGGGCCACCTTCTCGGGGTCGAAATTGTCGAAGGCCGCGCGGAAGGCGTCGCGCTTGCGCAGGATGGTGATCCAGGCGAGGCCCGCCTGGAACCCATCGAGGACCAGCTTCTCCCACAGCGCCCGGGAATCGTATTCCGGAACGCCCCATTCGGTGTCGTGATAGGCCTCGTAGAGCGGGTCGCCGGCCATGCCGCGCCATTCGCACCGAGTCAGGGTCTGGGTCATCGGCGGCACTCTCAGCGCAGCCGGGGCGCCGAAACAAGGGGGCAGGTTTCGATGGCGTTCGAAGGCTTCCAGTTGTCGCAGGTGCAAACCGACGAGGTGTCGCTGCGCGTCCGCCACGGCGGCTCCGGCCCGCCGGTCCTGCTGCTGCACGGCTACCCCGAGACGCACATGATGTGGGCGAAGGCGGCCGAGGGGCTGGCCCGCGATTTCACAGTGGTCTGCCCCGACCTGCGCGGCTACGGCGGCTCGACCAAGCCGCCCTCCAGCGACGATCACGAGACCTCGTCCAAGCGCGCCATGGCCCGGGATGCGATAGCCGTAATGCGCCATTTCGGCTTCGAGAGGTTCGACGTCGCCGGCCACGACCGCGGCGGCCGGGTCGCCTACCGCCTGGCCCTGGACCACCCGCAGGCCGTGCGCCGCGTCTCGATCCTCGACATCATCCCCACCGGGGAGGTCTGGGCCCGCGCCGACCGCCGCTTCGCCCTGGGCTACTGGCACTGGCCGTTCCTGGCCCAGCCGCATCCGTTCCCGGAGACGCTGATCGCCGGCGATCCGGAGACCTTCTTCCACTTCCGCTCGCTGGCCGCGGTCGTCGATCCGGAGGCGCTGGCCGACTACCGCGCCGCCGCCGCGCGGCCCGAGGTCGTCCACGCCATGTGCGAGGACTACCGCGCCGGCGCCGGCTTCGACCGCCTGCTCGACGCGGCCGACAGGGACTTGGGCCGCAGGATCGCCTGCCCGGTCCAGGTCCTGTGGGGCGCCAAGGGCGCGCTCGCCGCCTGGTACGACACCCTCGCCGTCTGGCGCGAATGGGCCGACGACGTCCGCGGCCAGTCCCTCGACTGCGGCCACTTCATCCCCGAGGAGAAGCCGGCGGAGACGCTGGAGCTGTTACGCAGCTTTTTCCTCGAGGGCCGGTAGCATCCACGCCGGAACCTCCACGCGCGCCGGCCGGCCGTCCACCGTCAGCGCAGCGTCCAGTGCGCGGTCCAGCCGCACGAGGGCGATGGCGCGCCCGTCGCCGCCCGACAGCACTTCGCCGGCCCGCAGCTCGCCGTTCAGCACCTCGGTCCCGTGCGGCGGCGCCGGGCCGTCGAACACCAGCGGCAGCATGCGGCTCTTGATCGCCCCGCGGCGCTTCATGCGCGAGGTGGTCTCCTGGCCGACGAAACAGCCCTTCTTGAAGTCGATGCCGTTCAGCAGGTCGAAGTTGGCCTCGATGGGATAGGTCTTGTCCGTACCCCAGTCCGCCGGTCCCGGCACGCCCAGGCGCAGCTTCTGCGCCTCGCGTTCGGCCTCGTCCGCGACCACCGCGCCCGCCAGCGCCGTCACGCCATAGCCCCGCCAGCCCAGTTCCGGCAGGCGCGGGTCACGCACCCAGCCCGCACCCGCCGGCGCCTCGCCGGCGCCGAACAGGATGCTGACCGGCGCGTCGTCCGCCGCGATCTCCACCTTCGCCCGCAGCCGATACATGGTCAGCCGCTGGACGATGGCGTCGCGATGCTCGGCCTCGACGTCCAGCCAGGCGCCGTCCGCGTGCTCGACCGCGAACAGGTCGTAGAGCAGCCGGCCCTGCGGCGTCAGCAGCGCCCCGAACCGCGCCTCGCCGGGCGCCAGCGTCTCCACGTCCTGGGTGATCAGGCCCTGCAGGAAACTTCGCCAATCCGGCCCGCTGAGCGCGATGAGCCTACGGCTTGGCAAGTGCGCGAAGGTGACAGTCTGCGACATCCCGACAATTTGGGGCCGCGGGCGGTGGAGCGCCAGCCACCGCATGCCTATAGAGACGCGGATGTCCGCCACCGCCTTCCCGATCCTGTTCATCACGGCCACCCGGATCGGCGACGCAGTGCTGTCCTCGGGGCTGATCAAGCGCCTGGCCGACGAGATCCCCAACGCCCGCTTCACCATCGTCGCCGGCCCCGACGCCGCGCCGCTGTTCGCCAACGTCCCGAACCTCGCCCGCGTCATCGTGCTGGAGAAGTCGAAGAGCGGCGGCCACTGGTTCGAGCTGTGGCGCAAGGTGCACGACACCAAGTGGGGCCTGGTCGTGGACCTGCGGGGCTCGGGCATCTCGCAGTTCCTGAACACCAAGCGCCGGGCGATCCACAAGAAGAGCGCCCAGCCCATCCACAAGGTGCTGGAAGCCGCCCGCGTCCTGAAGATCGAGGACGAGCCCGCGCCGCCGCACATCTTCACCAACGTCGACGTCGAGACCTATGCCGACGAGCTGCTGGCCGGCGCGGGCCCGATCCTGGCCATGGCGCCCGCCGCCAACTGGGTCGGCAAGACCTGGCCGGTGGAGCGGTTCAGCCAGGTGGCCATGTCGCTGCTGCACGGCTACGGCCCGATGGCCGGCGGCCGGCTGATGGTGCTGGGCGGCCCCGGCGACGAGGCCCTGGCCCGGTCGCTCAAGGACTCCGCCGGCCGGCGCTTCATCAACCTGGCCGGCAAGGTGGACCTGCTGACGGCCTTCGCATGCCTGAAGCGGGCGCGGATCTTCATCGGCAACGACAGCGGCGCCATGCATCTGGCCGCGGCCGCGGGCATCCCGACCATCGGCCTCTTCGGCCCCTCCGACGAGCGCCTGTACGCCCCCTGGGGCGAGCACGCGCGCGTGGTGCGTGGGCCGCGCTCGTTCGAGCAGATCCAGGCGGTTGACCCTGGCTTCGGCCAGGCGCTGTGTCACATGATGGATCTGCCGGTGAAGACCGTGCTCACCGCCGCCAACGACCTCCTGAAGGCCACGGAACCCCAGAAAGCCTGAGACGAATGCCTGAGACCTACGACCTGATCGTCCGCGGGGGCGAGGTGGTGAACCATGCGGGCCGCGGCATGGCGGACATCGGGATCCGGGACGGCAGGTTCGCGGCGATCGGCGACCTCTCCCAGGCCTCGGCCGATGAGGTGTTCGACGCCGCCGGGCTGACGGTCATGCCGGGCGTCATCGACACCCAGGTCCACTTCCGCGAACCGGGGCTCGAGTGGAAGGAAGACCTGGAGACCGGCTCCCAGTGCGCGGTGCTGGGCGGCGTCGTCGCGGTGTTCGAGATGCCGAACACCGAGCCCACCACCACCGATCCCGACGCGCTGGCCGACAAGCTGAAGCGCGCCAACCACCGCATGCACTGCGACCACGCCTTCTACGTCGGCGGCACCCACGAGAACGCCGCCTTCCTGGGCGAGCTGGAGCGCCTGCCAGGCTGCTGCGGGATCAAGGTGTTCATGGGCGCCTCGACCGGCACCCTGCTGGTGCAGGACGACGAGGGCGTGGAGCAGGTGCTGCGCCACATCAACCGCCGCGCCGCCTTCCATTCCGAGGACGAGTACCGCCTGGCCGAGCGCCGGCCGCTGGCCCGCACCGGCGACTGGACCAGCCACCCGGAGGTGCGCGACGCCCAGTCGGCGATCCAGTCCACCGAGCGCCTGGTCCGCCTGGCCCACAAGACCGGCAAGCGCATCCACGTCCTGCACGTCACCACGAAGGAAGAGATCGCCTACCTCGCCGCCCACAAGGACGTGGCCTCGGTGGAGGTCACCCCGCAGCACCTCACCCTGGCTGGCCCCGAGGCCTACGAGCGGCTGAAGGGGTTCGCCCAGATGAACCCGCCGATCCGCGACGCCGCGCACCGCGCCGGCCTCTGGCTGGGCGTCGCCAACGGCGTGGCCGACGTGCTGGGCTCTGACCACGCCCCGCACACCCGCGACGAGAAGGCCCGCCCCTACCCAGCATCGCCCTCGGGCATGCCCGGCGTGCAGACCCTGCTGCCGGTCATGCTGACCCACGTGGCCGACGGCAAGCTCAGCCTGGAGCGCCTGGTCGACCTGACCAGCCACGGCGCGCAGCGCATCTTCGGCCTGGCCGACAAGGGCCGGCTGGCCGTCGGCTACGACGCCGACCTGACCATCGTCGACCTCAAGGCGCGGCGCACCATCACCCACGGCCAGATGGCCACCCGCGCCGGCTGGACCCCCTTCGACGGCTTCGAGGCCAAGGGCTGGCCCAAGGCCACCATCATCCGCGGCCGCGTCGTCATGCGCGACGACGAGATCACAGCCCCCAGCCTGGGCGAAGGCGTCCGCTTCCTGGAAACGCTGCCGGCCGCCTGACGCAATTCCTCCCCCGTCGGGGGAGAAATCCCTCGCTAGTCAAGCGCCGCCAGGACGTCCCGCGCGAACTTCGCCTCCTCGAAGCGCGGGCCGCCAGCGGCGTCGAAGCCGCGGCGCACGATGATCACCTTCTTCGACGGCACGATGAAGACGAACTGCCCGCGGTTGCCGTTCATCACATAGGTCCCATCCGGCAGCCCCTGCTTCGGCCCATAGAGCCAGAAGAAGCCGCCATAGCCGGGTCCGTCGCCACTGGGCTGCACGGGCGCGGGCGTCGCCACGAACTTCGACCATCCCTCGGGCAGCAGCCGCTCGCCGTTCCACACCCCGTCGTTCTGGTAGAGCAGGCCCAGCCGCGCCAGGTCGCGCGCCGTGGTCCACACCTGGCTGGAGAGTATGTAGTTCCCCTGCCTCTCCGGCGTCGTGTGCCGCATGCCGATCTTCCAGAGCAGCTCGGCGAACGGGAACTCGAGCGCCGCCCTGCCGTCGCCCAGGCTGGCCCGGACGCTGCGCGCCGCCAGCAGGGTGTCGTTGTTGGCGTAGCGGAAGCGGGTGTCGGGGGCGACGTCCAGCGGCATGTGCGTGGCCCACTCGGTCACCAGCCCGCCACCGAGATAGACTTCGTCGGTCCGGTTGCCCGGTCCGTCGGTCCACAGGCCCGAGCCCATGTGCATGAGCTGGGCGAGCGTGATCGCGGCGCGCGGGTCGCCCGGCGTCCTCCACTCAGGAATGTTGGCCGGCGCGTCCACCTTCGTCTTGCCGAGCTGCACGGCGCGGCCGATCACGGTCGCGGTCAGGCTCTTGGCCGCCGACCAGGTGCGCTGCGGCGTGTGCAGGTCGTAGCCCGCCCGGTACTGCTCGCCGACGATCCTCCCGTCGCGCACCACCAGCACCGCCGTCGTCGCCCCGCCGTAGGCCGCCCTGTCGAACGCCGCCGCCAGCACGGGCGCCAGCTTGGCCGGCCCCGGCGCCGTCGCGCCCTCGTCCCCATCCGGCCACTGCGCCTTGGCCACGGGCGGCTTGATCGCCAGCTGCGGCAGCTTCGCCACGCCCGCGGATGGCGCCCCGATCGGCAGCTGCGCGCAACCCAGCCCCGGCCGCCACGCCGCGATCCGCGGCGGCAGCTTTTCGTCGAACGGCACGCTCACGGTCTTCGCCTGCCGGTCCACCGTCGCCGGCAACGTCCTGACCAGGGCCTGGTAGTCCGGATAGATCCCCTCCAGGTCGTCGGCCGCCACCTGGGCCTCGGTCTGGCCGGCGTTGAAGACGCCGCTGCACAGGAAGGCCGCCTTGTACCCCGCCGCCAGCGCCCGGACGTGCGGATCGTCCGCCGCCTGCGCCATCCCCACGACGGCCAGCGCCAGCGCCGCGCCCATGAAAATCGACCGCATGTGGCAAACCCCTGTCGAATCCGGCGCCGACCGCCCGTCTCCCGGATGACGCACGCTTCCGCGTCGCGCAATCTCGACCCAAGGGGAGACCTTCCGATGCAATACATGAGGTCGGCGCGTCCGCCGGGCGGCTAGCGGCGCCGGAACGAGAGCTCGTAGGCCTCTCGGGCGGCGGCGTCGTAGGCTCGCAGCGCCGGCTCGGTGGCAGCGTTGCCCTGGCCGCTCACCAACACCTTCGTGAAGACGGACCAGAGTTCGTAGGCCCGGCGGCAGCGGGCGTGATGCTCCGGGCTGCCGGCCGGGTCGCGGTAGGTCGTGTAGCTCTCTTGGTTGTAGCCCGCGCAGGCGCCGGTGGCGGTCAGCCACTCGATGCGGCCGTCGTGCTCAGCCAACAGGCGCTCGCCAAAGGTCGGCGGGGCTTTGCGCACGGCGTCGGCGGGGGCGTAGCTGCCCGCGCGCACCTCCTGTTCCATCTCGTCGGCCTGCCGGATCATTTCGGCCCGGTCCTCGGGCGTCAGGCTGTCCTTCAGCCGCTCGGCGTCGGCGCGGATCTGGCGGGCCATGTCGAGCAACTGCTGCGATGGAGGCGGCGTCGCGGGAGTCTGGGCGCGAGCGACGACGGGGGCGGTCGCCGTGGCGAGGAGGGCGGCGATGACAATGCGATGCAGAATACGCATCCGGGGCGGGTCTCCGGTGAAGGTTGCGAACCGGAGATGTACGGGAGAAGCGGGGGTTTAGACGAGGGGAATCACGATGACGCGGCGACGGGGTTCGCAATCAAACTTTGACACGCGCCGCGCCCACATGTTCTCGTTACGTTCATGTCGTCCTTCCCGGACATCGTCGACCGCGATCAGCAGATGCTGGCCGAGCTCGCGGAGCTGGACCTGGCGCTGGCCCGCCACGTCCAGGCGCGCGCGCTGGCGACCGATGACGGCGCCGAGGTGGCCGAGCTCAGCCGCGCCTACCAGCGGATCTCCCGCTCCGTCCGCCAGACCCTGGCGCTGAAGGCCAAGCTGAAGCGCGACGCCGAACAGCACGCCCGCTGGCTGGAGGCCCGCGACGTGCGCCCCCAACGCCAGGAGCCGACCCCCGACCCCGCCGACCGCGCCGCCAAGCGGCGCGTCGACCTGGAAAACGCGGTCGCCCGCGTGATCTGGGCGGAACGCGAATACGACAAGGCCGACTGGGAAGAGCGCCGCGAGCGGCGCTTCCAGCGCCTGGACGCCCTGATCGACCGGCGCGCCCAGACCGGCGCCATCGGCCGCGGGACCCTCGACGAGGACGTCCGCCTGCTCTGCGGCGACCTCGGCCTCTCCCGCCTCAACGCGCTGAACTGGCGCGCCCTCCCGGAGCCCGACTTCGAGGACGACGAGGACGCTGAGCCCACGGCCCGGCGGGCGTCCGGTTAGGGCCGATCCACGTTCGGAGCGTGGGCCTTCTCGATGCTTTCCCACATCGCGGCTTGACCGCGCGGCGTCCCCCGGCCACCTCCGGCGGAATGGAAACCCCCATGCTGCAAGGCCCGATCGTCCCGCCCGCCTCCGGGGGCGCGCCGACGTCGATGGTCATCCTGCTCCACGGCTACGGCTCGAACGGCGACGACCTGATCGGCCTGGTCCCCTACTGGCGCAGCGCCCTGCCCGACACCGTGTTCCTGTCGCCGAACGCGCCGCAGCCCTGCCCCGGCGTCCCGGGCGGGCGGCAGTGGTGGCCGCTGACCAGCTTCAGCCCCGAGGCGCGCGCCGCCGGGGTTCGCGAAGCCGCGCCGGCGCTGAACGCCTACATCGACGGCCAGCTCGCGGCTTTCGGCCTGACAGAGGACCGCCTCGCCCTGGTGGGCTTCAGCCAGGGGACCATGGTGGCGCTGCACGTCGCCCCGCGGCGCGAACGGCGGCTTGCGGGCGTCGTCGGCTATTCCGGCATGCTGGCCGATCCGAACCACCTGGCCGCCGAGCTGCGGTCCAAGCCGCCGGTGCTGCTGGTCCATGGGGACGCCGACCCCACGGTCCCGGTCGCCGCGCTGCAGCACGCGGTGGCGGCCCTCGAACCGCTCGGCTTCGACGTCGCCGCCCACGTCTCGCGCGGCCTGGGGCACAGCATCGACGAGGCGGGCCTGCGGCTGGGCGCGCAGTTCCTCAGCCGCGTGCTGGCCTAGGCGATGGGCGACGCCGCCCCGCCGGGCGCCCGGACCTCGCCGTCCACGGCGCGCAACCGGGCGCCGATCCTGGAGGTGCTGCGCCGCCGCCTGCCGAGCGGCGCGACGGTGGTGGAGATCGCCAGCGGCGCCGGCGAGCACGCCGCCTTCTTCGCCCAGGCGATGCCGCAGGTCCGCTGGCGCCCCACCGATCCCGACGCGGACGCCCGCGCCAGCATCGCGGCGTGGCGCGCGGCGGCCGGCCTGCCCAACCTGGACGCGCCCGTCGCCCTGGATGCGGCCGACCCGGCGTCGTGGCCGACCGCGCCGGCCGACGCCGTCGTCTGTATCAACATGATCCACATCTCGCCCTGGGCGGCCACCGAAGGGCTGATGGCCGGCGCAGGCCGGCTTCTGCCGGCCGGCGGCCAGCTGCTGATCTATGGCCCGTTCCTCGAAGCGGACGTCACCACGGCGCCCAGCAACCTCGCGTTCGACGAGAGCCTGCGAAGCCGCAATGCCGCCTGGGGCCTGCGGAGGTTGGAGGCGGTGATCGCCCTGGCGAACGCCCACGGCCTCAGGCTGGCCGAGCGCATCGCCATGCCGGCGGACAATCTGATGGTGGCGTTCAAGAAGGGCTGATGGAGCCCGAAACAAGAAGCCCCGGCCGAGGTGTGACGTCCTCAGACCGGGGCGATGGGTCTCGTGCGTGCGCCGGACTGGAGAACCAGCGCGCGCCCATCGCGGCCCGAGCCGGTCGCGATCGACGGTGCAGGTTAACATCATTGGCAATTTCGACCAAATGCTTCTCGCGCGCGCAAATTGACGCGGAGAGGCGCGACCCTGGACGCTCTCCCGCCAGGGCCGCGCTCAGCCATCCGCAGCGCGACCGTGGGCTCGGAAACGCGCACCGCATCTGACCTGTGCGCCGGGTCAACGGCGCGATTTCCGACCCCAAGCCTCTCCAGAAAGCCCTGGGTCGCGGTGGAGACGTCACGAGGGTGCGACACCCCTAGGTCGTCGGCAAAAAATTACATGGCGGCGGAGAGGGTCACCCCGACCGTGACCGGCCGCTGGGGTGTGATCTGGCGCAGGCGCTGTTTCTCGTTGAACGGGTTGCCGAACGCGAACGTGTCGCTGAACGAGTCCAGCGGATTGAGCACATAGACCTGCGCCCCCACGGGGATGCCCTGGGCGGTCCCGAACACCTCGGCCGACAGCCGCGTGCGGGCGTACCCGCCCATCTTGGGCTGGGAGGCGTCGAAGGTGACGCGGGAGTGGCCGACGTAGGTGACTTGGCCCACGAACCGCAGCGTCCAGTCGCCGAGGATCTCGCGCTCGTAGCTCAGGAGGCCGCCGCCGGAGATGGCCGGGGCGCCCGGCAGGCCGTCGACCAGCTGGGGCCGGAAGTCCGGATTGACCCCCGAGGTCTTGGTTTCCGACAGGCGGCCGTTGAGCTGCGCCGACAGGCCGTTGGCCGCGCGATAGGTCAGCTCGGTCTCCAGGCCTAGGACCCGGGCGTCGCCGGCGTTGGTGGTGTAGGCGATGCCGGAGTCCCGGAACTGGTCGGTCTGGATGTCGTCCCAGACCGAGTAGAACAGCGCCGAGTTCACCGACAGGCGGTCGGACAGGGCGTTCACCTTCAGCCCGATCTCGTAGTTCACCAGCCGGTCCGGCGAGAAGGTCTCGCGGACCGTGGACAGTGGCTTGGCGCCGCCGGAGTTCACCCCGCCCGAACGATAGCCCTCCGAGACGACGGCATAGGCCAGGTCGCCCTCGGCGAACTTCCACTGGAGGGAGAGCTTGGGCGAGAAGCCCCTGAAGCGCGTGTTGCGGTCCAGGCTGCGGGGCAGGAAGTTTTCGGAGACCACGTCCGACTTCGTGCGGGTGTCGATGTCGAAGACCCGGCCGCCCAGGGCCACGGTCCAGCCGGGCGCGAACTCGTACGACCCCTCGGCATAGGCGGCGGCCTCGCGCACATAGTCGCGGCGGTTGTCGCCGTAGACGTGGACCAGCGGGGCGGCGAAGGGCAGCTGGGCCAGGAACTCGGTCCGGTTCTTCACCGTGGTGTACGAGCCATAGGCGCCCACCAGCCACTCGAGGGGCCCCGCGCCCCGCGACGTGAGGAACAGGTCCTGGACGATGAGATTGGTCCGCGTGCGCTCGGCATAGAGCGCCTTGTCCGCGAACTCGGTGTAGAGCCGCACCTGCGCGCTGGAATCGTAGACGCTGCCGTAGCGGTGCCGCACATAGCCCGTCGAAGAGGTGAGCTCGCCCCAGCCCCAGGAACGGCGCACCGTCGCCGTGGCCAGTTCGATGTCGTTCACGTGCGGCTCGGGCGTGCGGACCGCCCGCTTCAGGCCCAGGCCCGGCGTCGTGTAGTGGGTGTCGTCGGAGCGCAGGTGCTGGCCCGCCAGGGTCACGTTCGCCGACCAGGCGTCGCTCGGTTCGTAGGTGACGATCAGGCGCGCGCCCCGCCGTTCCGTCCGGTCGACGTTGCTGCGGTTCTGGAGGATGTCGTCCAGATAGCCGCCCTGGACCTCCTGATAGGCCGACAGGCGCAGGCCCAGCTCGTAGGGCAGCACCGGATAGTTGACGTGCCCCTCGACCGCGCTGCTCGGCGCGCCGCCCTTGGTGATCGCGCCCGAGGCGCGGATCTCCGCCGAGAACTGCTCGAGGTCGGGCTTGCGGGAGACGATGCGGTAGACGCCGCTCATGGAGCCCGCGCCGAACAGAGCCCCCTGCGGACCGCGGGCGACTTCCACCCGCTCCACGTCCACCAGCCGCAGATCTGGGTCCGGCGCATTGTAATTGACCGGGATGTCGTCGAGGTAGGTGGCGACCGTCGAGCGGGTCCGGCCCGAGTAGGCGCCGTCGGAGAGGCCCCGCAGGAGCAGCTTGTTGCGGCCCGGGCCGAGGTTCGTGGCCAGCACGCCGGCGAACTGGCTCGCCGCCTCGCCGGCGTCGGTCGCGCCCGTCGCCTGGACGCTGCCGCGCGGGATCGCCGTGACCGCCACCGCCAGCTCGCGCGCATTGCGGACCCGCTTCGTGGCCGTGACCAAGAGCTCGGACACCGTCACCGACGGCGACAGCTTGGGTCCCTCGGATCTGACGAGAGGCGTGATCTCGACGGCCCCCGGCGCGATCACCCGCCAGGTGCACGGCGCGCCGCCCAGCAGGCCCGCCAGCGCCTGCTCCAGCGTCATGGTCGCCACGAGCCTATTGCGGGAATAGCCGTTGCAGGCCGCCGCGCCGATCAGGGTGACGTTCGCCTGCTGTGCCAGATCGAGCAGCGCCTCGGGATAGGGCTGGGGCTCGATATGGAAGCGGATATGGCCAGCCGCGGCCTCGGCGGAATCGCCAATGCCCAACGCTGCCGCCATGCCTGCGACAGCGGCCACCAGTTCCCGACGCCCTAGGATGGTCAGCTCCGCCCCTAGCCTTTGACTTTACTTCCGAAGAAGCAGCAGCCCCCGCTGGGAAGGTACCGATCTTATGGGCAGCATCAAGGTCAGGCGCGCCATAACCGCCGCCTGATCGTCGACGACGATGACCCCGGTGATCGGCATCTTGCCGAGTTCCGGGTCGGAAATCTCGATCTGTTCCTCGAACTGGCGATTCAGGTCCGCCACAACGTTTGCGAGCGGTTCTGCTCGGTAGACGATGCGGCCGACGCGCCAGCCGAGGGCTTCCTGCGGGTCGACCGCCTGCAGTTTCGCGACGCCGCGGCGATCGATTTCCAGCCGCTGGCCGGGCGAAAGCAGGAAGGCGCGACCCGACGTCGCAGGCGAGGAGGGCCGCACCTGGACCTTGCCGCCGGCGACCGTGACGGCCAGGTCGCCCTGCCGGTTGCGGACGTCGAACTGGGTCCCGACGACGCGCACGATCCGGCCCGACGCCGCCACCGTGAAGGGCCGACGGGCGTCGTGGGTCACGTCGAAGATGGCCTGGCCGTCGGCCAGGACGATCTTCCGCTCCGACCGGCTGAAGCTGACGCTGAGGCTGGTCTCGGCGTTGAGGTCGACGACGGATCCGTCAGCCAGGGTGATTCGCCGCCGCTGGCCCTTGCCCGTGGCATAGGTCTGGACGGCGGGCCCGCTCAGCAGTCCCGGCACGACGGCCACGGCAAGGCCGGCCGCGAGCGCTGAGCCGCCGGCCGCCATCAGCCACCCGCGCCGCGTCGAAGCGGGCCGCAGCCGCGCGCGCCGCTCGTCGTCGGCCAGCTGGGTCAGGAGGTCGTCGGCGCAGCTTTCGAGCTCGTGCCACAGGGCGAGCGTTCGCCGGTAGGCCGCCGCGTGGGCCGGCGCCGCCGCCAGCCAGGCCTCGAAATCCAGGCCGTCGCGCTCGGTGACATCGTCACGCTGCAGGCGTGCGAGCCAGGCGCTGGCGTCGGCCATCGTCCGATCGTCAATGCTCGCCATGCTGCTCATCGGCCCGCCTGTCCGATCTGCGCGAACCGCGCTGGACAGCGGTTGAGACGTCGCCGCGGTGCGCCACCCCTAGGCGCCATGAAAAATTTACCGAGCGTCACGATCGCAGCCTCTGCGAGAGGTTGCGGATGGCCGCCGCGATGTGCTGCTCGATCATCTTGGTCGAGACGCCCATGGCCTGCGCGGTCTGGGCCTGGCTCAGGCCTTCCAGCTTGTGTAGCCGGAACGCGCGGCCCATCTGCGGCGGCAGGGCGGCGACGGCCTCGGCCAGCTGGCGGACCCGCTGCTTGGCGACCACCACCTCGTCGGCCGCGGGCTCCTCGACGACGTCCTCGCCGCCCAGGGTCGCCCGGGTCTCGGTCCGCCACTGGCCTGCGCGCCGCGACGAGCGCTGGGTGCTGCGCACGTGGTCGACCAGCAGGTTGGCCGCCATCTTGTAGAGCAGGGCCGACGGCGCGCGCACCTCCGCGCCCGGGCCGACCGCGGAGAGCTTCAGGTAGAGGTCCTGGACGAGGTCTTCCGCCGTCGCCATGTCGCGCGTCCGCGCGGCGAGGAACAGCAGCAGGCTCTCGCGCTTCTCCATGAACGCACGCATGAGCGGGCCGTCTTCCGCGGCTTTCTGGGGCGGCCCCGAAGGCGCCAAGGCTTTTCCTCCGTCTTGTCGCGGGCTGAACGCGCGTCTCTACCGCTGCGGCATGGCGAAAGATGGCGAATTAGCCAAGCGCTTTCACCCGGAATCCGGCGCGTACGACCGTCGGGGCAGCCTCGCCGGCGAGACCCCGGAACGCTTTTCCGCACAGCTTTGAAAGTCCGCGCCTTGCGTGGAAGCGGCCGGCGCCGCTCGGGCCCAACTCCTGCCCATCGAACCCGGACCAACCGGGGAAGGAGAAAACCACATGAAGTCTCTCACTCTGGCGGCTGTGGCCGCCGTGACCACCCTCGCCGCCGGCGCCGCCTCGGCGCAGGACGCCAACTGGTACGTCCAGGGCAATGTCGGCGGGTCCTTCGAAAGCCGGCTCGACGCCACGCCCGACCGCAAGGGCGACACGGGCTGGACCGTCAGCGGCGCCGTGGGCCGCGAGTTCGCCAACAACCTCCGCGCCGAAGCCGAGGTCGCCTACCTCTCGGCCGACAACAAGAACGCCACGCCGGGCAAGACCTCGGCCCTCGGCGGCTTCGTCAACGGCTACTACGACTTCAACCGCGGCGGGGCCTGGCAGCCCTTCGTCGGGGCGGGCGTCGGCCTGGCGCAGGTCAAGTCGCGCGGCGACGATGACACCGGCTTCGCCTACCAGTTCAAGGCGGGCGTGGCCCATCCGTTCAACGATCGCCTGACCGGCGAGGTCGCCTACCGCTACCTGGCGGTGACCGACGTGAAGGCCGGCGCGGGCCCGCGCCGCTTCGACGGCGACTACCACACCAACGCGGTGACCGTCGGCCTCCGCTACAAGCTCGGCCTCTAGCGCTCCCCCAGCCAGAGGCCCAACTCCGGCGCCTCGCCTTCTCCCCCCACCCGGGCGAGGCGCCGGAGCGTTCTTTTCCCCGAGACCCGACGCGCCCGGAGCCTCCGCTTCGGGCGCTTTTTCGTTCAGGAGGCGGCGAGGACCGGGGTGGACGCGTCCGGCCGACCTGCGAGGGCGCGGCGATAGCTTGACGGCGTGGCGCCGAAGGCGGCGCGGAACGCCGACGACATGTGGGCGTGGCTGGAGAAGCCGTAGCGGACGGCCAGCGTCGAGAGATCTTCGGCCGTCTGCTCGAGGGCCAGGCGCACCTCCTCCAGCCGGCGCGACAGTACGAAGCGGTGCGGGGTCTGGCCCACGGCGCTCTGGAAGGCGCGGGTGAAGTGCGCGCGGCTCAGGCCCACCTCGGCCGCCAGCTCGGCCACCTGCAGCGGCCGGTCGAGATTGGCGTCGATGAAGGCGGTCAGGCGGCGAAGCTTGTACGGCGTCAGCGCCCTGGTGGCCGCGGCGAGCTGGGGCGAGGCGGCGACGGTGGCGGCGCGCACCAGCAGGCTCTCGGCCAGCGCCTCGACGTAGCGCGGGTCGGAGGCGTCCTCGTCGCGCAGGACGCGGCGGATCTCCTGGGCCAGCAGCCGTACCCCGGGGTCGGACGCGCCGCGGGGCGGCTCGTCGAGGTCGCCCAGCACCAGGTCGCGGTCGCCGTCGTAGGCGACCGCCAGGATCTCCATCGGTTCGGGGTGGTGGATCTCCATCGACGTACCGGGCCGCAGCAGGGCGAAGGCGCCCGGCCGGCATCCCTGTTCGGCCACGGTCCGCGGCGCCTGGAAGACATAGAGCAGCATCGGCCGGTCGCCCGCGTAGGACAGGTCGAACGCCATGGCCGCCTGGTGCCTGACCCGGACGGCGCCGGCGCGGACGGTGAGGACGGGGCTGTCGTTCTCGGCGCGGCGCGGGGTCGCGCGGGCAAAGGGAATGATTTCGGCGGCTGACACTTACGCTCTCCGGCGCCCCTAGATGGGCGCCCGCCCTGGCGTCCGCTAGAAGCGCTGCAGACGCGCGGGGCGCCGCGCGGAGCCGGAGGACCTGAGCCCTGCCCTCACCTGACGAAACCGCCGACGTCATCGTGGTGGGCGCGGGCTCGGCCGGGTGCGTCCTGGCCGACCGGCTGTCGGCGGACTCGGGCCGCAGGGTGCTGGTGCTGGAGGCCGGCGGCAAGGACGACTGGATCTGGTTTCACATCCCCGTCGGCTACCTGTTCTCCATCGGCAACCCCCGCGCCGACTGGATGTTCGAGACCGACCCGATCCCCGGCCTGGACGGCCGCCGCCTGCGCTATCCGCGCGGCAAGGTGATCGGCGGCAGCTCGGCCATCAACGCCATGATCTACATGCGCGGCCAGGCGGCCGACTACGATGGCTGGCGGCAGATGGGGCTGGCCGGCTGGGGCTGGGACGAGGTGCTGCCGCTGTTCCTCGACCAGGAGGACCATATCGCGCCGCCGAACGAGCTCCACCGGCAGGGCGGCGCGTGGCGGGTGGAGCATCCGCGGATGCGCTGGCGGGTGCTGGACGCCTTCGCCGAGGCGGCCGAGATGGCCGGGGTGGCGCGGGTGGTCGACTTCAATACCGGCGACAACGCCGGCAGCGGCTATTTCCAGGTGAACCAGCGCGGCGGGCGCCGCTGGAGCGCGGCGGCGGGATTCCTGAAGCCGGCGCTGCGGCGGCCGAACCTGCGGCTGGAGACCGCCGCCCATGTCGAGAAGGTCCTGATCGAGGGCGGCCGCGCCGTCGGCGTGCGCTGGAGCCGCGGCGGCGAGACGTTCGAGACCCGCGCCCGGGACGGCGTCGTGCTGGCGGCGGGCGCGGTGGGCACGCCGCACCTGCTGGAGCTGTCGGGCGTCGGCGACGGCGCGCGGCTCTCGGCGCTCGGACTGGACACGGTCCGCCACCTGTCCGGCGTGGGCGAGAACCTGCAGGACCACCTGCAGATCCGGCCCATCTACGAAGTGGCGGGCGTGCCCACCATGAACGCCCTCTACAAATCCTGGTGGCGCAGGCCCCTGATGGCGCTGGAGTACGCCGCCTTCCGCAAGGGCCCGATGTCGATGGCGCCGTCACAGATGGGCGCCTTCGCGCGCTCGTCGCCGGACTATGCGACGCCCAACCTGCAGTTCCACGTCCAGCCGCTGTCGCTGGAGAAGTTCGGCGACCCGCTGCACCCCTTCCCGGCCATCACCATCAGCGTCTGCAACCTGCGCCCCACCAGCCGGGGCGGCGTCCATGCGAAGAGCCCGGACAGCCGCGCCGCGCCATCGATCCAGCCCAACTACCTCGACACGGCGGAGGACCAGCGGGTGGCGGTGGAGTCGCTGCAGCTGGTCCGGCGGATCGCCGGCCAGCCGCCGCTGCAGCGCTATGGCGCCCGCGAACGGTTGCCGAGCGCGGCGGCCACGTCGGACGCCGAGATGCTGGCCTCGGCCCGCCAGCTCGGCACGACCATCTTCCACCCAGCCGGCACGGCGAAGATGGGCCTGGTGTCGGACCCGTCCGCGGTGGTCGACGCGCGCCTGCGGCTCTGTGGCTTGGAGGGCCTGCGGATCGCGGACGCCTCGGTGATGCCGACGATCACCTCCGGAAACACCAACTCGCCCACCATGATGATCGCGGAGAAGGCGGCGAGGATGATCGCCGAGGACCGGGCGGTCTGAGCCAATACCGTATTTTCCCGTAGGGGACCGTCCGGGATTTCAGCGTTCCGGGTTTGCGGCCACATTCCGCTCACCCCGCCTCGCGGCGCTCATCCACCCCATAAGACGACGGCTTTCGACGCTATGGCGCCTCCCCCGGCCGTTTACATCATCGACGACGACGAGGCCGTCCGCGACTCGCTGGCGATCCTGCTGGAGACCCACGGGTTCGAGGTGACGACCTATGAGACCGCGCGCGCTTTCCTGGACCACGCGGAGCGCGGGATTGGCGGCGTCGTGATCACGGACGTGCAGATGCCCGAGATGAACGGCCTGCAGCTCCTGCATGCGTTCAAGGCCCGCAACCTGCATGTGCCGGTGCTGGTGATCACGGCGCGCAGCGGCCGGGTGCTGGCCGACCAGGCCCTGGCCGAGGGCGCGCGGGCGGTGATCGAGAAGCCGTTCGCGCCCGGCGCATTCGTGGAGGCGGTCCGCTCCGCCCTGGACGAAGCCGCCTAGCAAGGGTCCGCCTACAAGGCGCTCTCGAAGGTCCCGGCCGCGGCCTGAGGGGGTTTCGACAGCTTCTCGACGCGGCGCCTGTGGCGCTCGCCGCCGAACGGCGTGGCCAGGAAGGCTTCGATGCAGGCCTTGGCCATCTCGACGCCGATCAGCCGCGCCCCCAGCGCGATCACATTGGCGTCGTTATGCTCGCGCGCGAGGGTCGCCGAGACCGGCTCGGAGACCAGCGCGCAACGCGCCGCCGGGTTGCGGTTGACCGCGATCGAGATCCCGATGCCGCTGCCGCAGGCGGCGATGCCGAAATCGGCCTGGCCGGCGGCGATGTGCTGGGCGAGCTTGTAGCCGTAGTCGGGATAGTCGACGGACGCGACGCTGTCCGGGCCCAGATCGGCGACGTCGTGCCCGAGCTCGCGCAGCCAAGCCGCGAGCTCGCCCTTCAGCGCGAATGCCGCATGGTCGGAGGCGATGGCGATCTTCATGGCCGGCTCATAGAGCGCGCCGGCACGCCGTTCCACCGCAAACTCGCCTGGGCCCCGTCCGGCAGGGCTATGGGCGGGGCAGGCCTCCAGAAGCGGTTCTCTGTCCAGAGCGCGGGCTATCCTCTCGCCTGGGTCCGCCCCCCAAGCCGACATCGCTGGGCGGCCGTTCACGCGCCGAAGATTGAGAGCTCCGGGCGACGGCGGCGAAGTCGAGCGCCGACCGCCCCGAAGCCGACAATCGCGAGCGCCCAGGTTGTGGGCTCGGGCGCCGTCGCGGTGGCGAAGGTCCCGAATTGAAGGTCGTAGACGCCACAGGCTTTGTCGTCGTTGAAATCGCAGGTGAACTGGGCCGAGCGGGCGCCCAAGTCGCTGGTGACGCCGCCAAAGGCGCCGGGTCCGAACTGAGCCTCGCCCAGGAAGGTCCCGGTGAGGCCCGTCCCGCTGAACAGGCGAATGCGGCCGTAGTCGATGTTGTTGGAGAATGCGCCCACGCCGTTGACCGCGGAGGCGAAGTCGAAAGCGATGTGGCCGCCGAACGCCGCGCCATTGAGAATGATGCGATCCCTGGCGGTCGGGGTCTGGAAATCCTGGCCGCCGGCCACCAGCGCGTTCAGACCGACGGAGTCGACGCCGAGGGCCGCGAGGGTGGCTGCCGGCCCCGGGTCGTCCAGCCTATAGCCCGCGGCGAAGCCGCCCAACGTGTCGAAGTTCACCAGAATATGCGACCCGTCGAGGGCGACCTGGAATGCCGCCTGGTTGGCGTAGGACGCGACGGTTGCGGAGGCGCTGCCGCCCGCCAGCAGCACGGCCACGGCGGCGAACACGGAAATGATACGCATGAGACTTTCCCCCTCGGGCACGCAACGGCGGCCCCAGGCTATTGAAGCCGACCGCCACAAGCAGATCCTCCCCTGATCGGGGGTGTTGGATGCGCTGAGCGTCGACAGCCGGCCTTCCCACGGTCCGCATTGGGCGAGGGGCGGTCGAGAGCGATGTCTGCTCGCCGCCGCCAACCCAATGGCAGGACCCGAGCGGTTGCTGACGGTCGCGGGTCCAACATTCAGTGGCTGGAGTGCGCCAGGAGCGGACCTTGCCTTCCGGCCCGAAGGCAGACCTTCGCGCCGCCGGCGGCCGCGCCCTCGGCAGCGCACCATAACCTTTCGGCATGAGCGCCCCGGCGGCGGCCTCGGTACCTCTCTTCTCGACCGATGTTCGGTCCCGTCGCAGCGGCGACGGCGCAGGGAGGACGCGCTTTGCCAAGAACAACACTCAGCCTGAAGGCCCTCGCCGTTGCGACGATCCTGGCCATCGGCGGCGTCAGCGCGACGCCGGCGTTGGCCGTCGCCGCGCCGGAGGTCTATTTGCCGCCCTTTTCCAAGGTCGCTCTGTCGGGCTACGACCCAGTCAGCTACTTCGTCGACGGCGCGCCGCGAAAGGGTGACGCCCGGTTCGCCGCCACGCACAGGGGCGTCGAATACCGGTTCGCCAGCGCCGCGAATCTGGCGCGCTTCAAGTCCAACCCCGAGGCCTTCCTGCCGCAATATGGCGGCTACTGCGCCTGGGCCGTGGCCGGCGGCTACACGGCCAAGGGCGACCCGCTGGCCTGGAAGATCGTCGGCGGCAAGCTCTACCTGAACTACGACCAGAACGTTCAGAAGCGCTGGGCCAGGGACGTCCCCGGCAACATCGCCAAGGGCGACAAGAACTGGCCGCAGGTGCTGAAATGACCCTGCGCCAGCGCCTCGTGGCCGCCGTCCCGCACGGCATGGCTCTGTTCATGTCGGCCGTCTTCCTGGACAGCCTGCGCTTCAAGTTCACCGACCATCCGAAGACCCAGGTGATCTTCGGCCGCCTCGACGGCTGGACCAGCGAGCTGGGCCTGCCCGGCCTCTTCGCCCACACCGGCTTGCTCTCGCAGTATGTCGTGGGTTCGATCGAGCTGCTGGCCTCGACCCTGCTGGTCGCGGGCATCCTGCCGCGCTTCCGCCACCTGCAGGCGGGCGGCGCCCTGGCCGGTCTCCTGGTGATGGCGGGCGCTGTCAGCTTCCACCTGTTCACGCCGCTGGGCGTGGATCCCAACCACGACGGCGGCGGCCTGTTCGTCGCCGCCTGCATCAACCTCGCCGCCGCGTTGCTGCTGCTCACGGTGTTCCGCCGCCGGGAGTTCGCGGTCCTCGTGGGTCGCGTGGTCGCGATCTTCGCGCCCCTCAAGCCCGCGGCGGCCCGGCCATGAGCGACATCCTATGGACATCGGACGTCTCGATCCACGGCCGCACCGTCCGCGTGAAGAAGACCGGCGCCGTCATCCCGCTGGACAAAGCCCTAGCCTCGGAGGCCGCGACCTGGTTCGGGCTCTACCTGGCGATCCGCGCGAAGACGCTGGTCAACCGCCTGCTGCCGCCCGGCCCGACGGTCTGGTTCGCGCCGGACAGGCCGCGACCCTGGTACCTGATCTGGGCGGCCGCCGCCTGGAACGGGGTGCGGATCGCGAAGTCGCCGGAGGAGGCCCAGGCCAGCTTCTTCTTCGAGGACGCCACCCACGGCCGCCCGCCCGCCCCTCAGCATTCGCACGCCTTCAACTACGCCTGCGTCGACATCTCCAAGAGCCGCGTGGCCGAGGTCTTCGAGGCGTGCTTCGGCTATCCGCTGAGCCTCGACCCTGAGCGCGGCGTCGGCCTGGCGGTGGAGAAGGGCGAGGCCAACGGCGTGCACGACGGCCGGCTGGTCTGGCGGCCCACGCGCAGGCGGCCGGGCCGGACCTACCAACGCCTAGTCGACAACGTCGAGGACGGCCTGGCGGTCGACCTGCGCACACCCTTCGTCGGCGGCAAGCCGGTGGTCGTCTTCATCAAGCGCCGCCCCATGCAGGACCGCTTCGCCAACCACAACGTCAGCGTGTCGATGGCCGAGCCCCACGACGTCTTCTCCGAGGAGGAGATCGAGCGCCTGGGCGTGTTCTGCCGGGTCATGGGCCTGGACTGGGGCGGCCTCGACATCCTCCGCGATCGCCCCACGGGCCGGCTCTACGTGGTCGACGTCAACAAGACCGACATGGGCCCCCCCATCGCGCTGCCCTTCCTCCACAAGCTCGACGCGGTGGCCCGTATGGGCCGCGCGCTCAGGGCCCTCGTCACGGAGTCCCCCTTCAAGGAGCAAACGCCATGACCCCGCCGGTCGGCATCCCCTACGTGCGTGAGTTCGCGTTCAAGTACGGCCGCGCTGACCGCGTGAGCCCGCTCATCCGCCGCGTAGTGGCGAAGAACCCCGGCCCCTTCACCTTCACCGGCACCGGCGCCCACATCGTGGGCCATGGCGAGGTGGCGGTGGTCGATCCCGGCCCGGACGATCCGCGCCAGGTCGAAGCGATCCTGAAGGCCACGCGGGGCGAGAAGATCACCCACATCTTCGTCACCCACAGCCACCTGGACCATTCGCCGGCTTCGCGCCCACTGGCCGAGGCCACCGGGGCGGTGACCTACGCCGGCGGGCAACGCTGCCGCCCTTCCAGCGGCGGCGATAGGCTCGAGGCCGGCGACGACCTCGCCTTCCGTCCCGACGTGGCGCTGACCGACGGCCAGACGTTCAAGGGACCGGGCTGGACGATCGAGGCGGTGGCGACGCCCGGCCACACGTCGAACCACTACGCCTATGCGCTCCCCGAGGAGAACGCCCTCTTCCCCGGCGACTGCGTCATGGGCTGGTCGACCAGTGTGGTCAGCCCGCCCGACGGCGACATGGGCCTCTACATGCGCAGTCTGGAGCGCATCCGCGCCCGCCGCTACGACGCCCTCTTCCCGGCGCACGGCCCGCCGATCCGGCGCGTGGACAGCTTCCTCGCCGCCTACATCGTCCACCGCCGCCATCGCGAGAAGCAGATCCTCGTCGCGTTGGAGACCGGCGGCGCAGCCACCGTCCGCCAGCTCGTGGCCCGGCTTTACACCGACACCGACAAGCGTCTGCACCCGGCCGCCTGCCACTCGGTGCTCGCCCACCTGCTCGACCTCTACCGCCGCGGCGTCGTCGACGTGGCTGGCGACATCGGCATCGGCGGGATCTGGCGGCCGATGTTCATGCGCCACGCGGCCTGACGCCATGCGCTCCCGGCATTTCCGCCGGTAGCCGCGCAGCGCGACCCTGCACGCGAACGAGGATTACTCCCATGACCATGACCGCGCTCGACAGCGCCACCGTCGCCCTTCGCCCGCTGCAGAACCGGGTCGCCATCGTCACCGGCTCGACCAGCGGCATCGGCCTCGGCATCGCCGAGAGCCTGGCCGGCCAGGGCGCCAGCATCGTGCTGAACGGCTTCGGCGACCCCACCGAGATCGAGCAGACCCGCGAGACCCTGGCGACCCTGCATGGCGTGGAGGTGCTCTATTCTCCGGCGGACCTGTCGGACCCCTGCAGAATCCAGGAAATGGTCGGCTTCGCCCGCGACGTCCTGGGGCCCATCGATATCCTGGTGAACAACGCCGGCATCCAGCACGTGGCGCCCGTGGCCGAGTTCCCCACCGCCAAGTGGGACGCGATCCTGGCCGTGAATCTCAGCTCGGCCTTTCACGCTATCAAGGCGGTGCTGCCCGAGATGGCCGAGCGCGGCTACGGCCGGATCATCAACATCGCCTCGGCCCACGGTCTCGTGGCCTCGCCGTTCAAGTCGGCCTATGTGGCCGCCAAGCACGGCGTCGTGGGCCTGACCAAGACGGTTGCTCTCGAGTCCGCGCGCCAGGGCGTCACCTGCAACGCCATCTGCCCGGGCTATGTCTGGACTCCGCTGGTCGAGAAGCAGATCGCCGACCAGGCCCGTGCGCACAATATGACTGCCGAGCAGGTCGTCACCGACGTCTTCCTGACCGCCCAGCCCAACCGCAAGTTCGTCTCGGTCGAGGAGATCGGCGCGCTCACGGCGTTCCTGTGCAGCGAGAGCGGCGCCTCCATCACCGGCGCGGCGCTCAGCGTCGACGGCGGCTGGACGGCGCACTGAGCCATGGCCATGGGCGGGACATCCAACCGGGTCGTGATCGTGGGCGCGGGCTTCGGGGGCCTCGCCGCGGCCTCGGCGCTGGCGAAGACGGGCGCCGACATCACCCTGATCGATCGGCGCAACCACCACCTGTTCCAGCCGCTGCTGTACCAGGTGGCTACGGCCGGCCTCGCGCCAACCCAGATCGCCAGCCCGATCCGGATGATCCTGCGTCGCCAGTCCAACATCCACATCGAGCTGGACGAGGTGACCGGCGTCGATCCGGCGCGCCGCGAGGTGCAGCTGGGCGACCGCACGATCCCCTACGACCAGCTGATCATCGCCACCGGCGCGACCCACGCCTACTTCGGCCGCAGCGAATGGACCCAGCACGCTCCGGGCCTGAAGTCGCTGGAGGACGCGCTGGCGCTGCGCCGCCGCGTGCTGCTGACCCTGGAGACCGCCGAGCTCGACATGAGCCGCGACGACCGGGAAAAGCTGCTCACCTTCGTGGTGGTCGGCGGTGGGCCCACCGGCGTCGAGCTGGCCGGCGCGATCGCCGAGCTGACCCGCCGGGCGCTGGCCTGCGACTTCCGCCGGATCCGTGGCCAGCGCGCCCGCATCGTGCTGGTCGATTCCGGCGCGCGCGTGCTGTCCACCTTCTGCCCGTCGCTTTCCGAATACGCTAAGGGCGCGCTGGAGCAGCTGGGCGTCGAGGTCCGCCTGGGCCATCCGGTCGCCCGCTGCGACGACGCCGGCGTCGAGGTCGGCGGCGCGCGCATCGAGGCGGCCAACGTGTTCTGGGCGGCCGGCGTCCAGGCCTCGCCCGCCTGCCTCTGGCTCGCCGCCGAGACCGATCGCGCGGGCCGCGTGTTCGTGGAGCCAAACCTCAGCCTGCCGCGCCATCCCGAGGTGTTCGTGATCGGCGACTGCGCTCACATCCGCGACGGCGAACGCCCCGTCCCCGGCGTCGCGCCGGCGGCCAAGCAGGCCGGCGCCTATGTCGCCAAGGTCATCGCCGCGCGCCTGGCGGGCCAGACCGCGCCGCCGCGATTCCGCTATGCGAACCTCGGCAGCCTCGCCACGATCGGCCGCAAGGCCGCCGTCGCCGACCTGGGCGCGGTGAAGCTGACGGGGTTCGCAGCCTGGGTCTTCTGGTGCGCCGCGCACGTCTGGTTCCTCGTCGGTTTCCGCAACCGCGTGCAGGTCGTGCTGGACTGGATTTGGTCGTATCTCACCTTCGAACGCGGAGCGCGGCTCGTCTTCGACGCGGTCACCCGTGGGCGCGAAGCGCCGATGCGTGTAGCTTCAGCACAGGCCGAGGTGCGTATCGCCTCTTAGAGCCTGCATCCTGGCAAGAGGGGGATCCCGCCATGGAAATGCAGCAGGTCCGCTACTTCCTCGCGCTCGCGAAGACGCTCAATTTCACGCGCGCCGCCGAGCAGTCGAACGTCAGCCAGCCGGCGCTGACGCGCGCCATCCAGCAGCTCGAGCACGAGCTGGGCGGGCCCCTCTTCCACCGTGAGCGGGCGAACACCCACCTCAGCGAGCTGGGGCGCATGATGCTGCCCTACCTGGAGCAGATCCACGCCCAGACCGAGGCCGCCAAGCAGCAGGCCAAGGCGATCAGGAAGCTCGACAACGTCACCCTGCGCATCGGCGCCATGTGCACGATCGGGCCGGCGATGATCGCCGACCTGATCGTGAAGTTCCGTGTGGCCCATCCGAACGTGGACCTCGAGGTCGTCGAGGAGGGCACGCCCGAGCTAATGGATATGCTGACCCGGGGCGAGCTGAACCTGGCGCTCTTCGGATTGCCTGAACCGCTGGATGTGCGCTTCCACGGCCTGCCGCTGTTCCAAGAGCGGTTCGTCATCGCCCTGCCGCCCGATCATCCCCTCGCCGCCCACAATGTGGTCCGCTGCCGCGACACCCACGAGCAGCCCTACGTCTGCCGCTCCAACTGCGAGATCTTCGACCATGCGCGGCGTCAGCTGCGCGAGCACGGCGTGCAGTGGAAGAAGGTGTTCTCGTCCGAGCGCGACGACTGGGTGCAGGGGATGATCAAAGCCGGCCTCGGCATCGGCTTCTTCCCCGAGCTGTCGGTCACTGACCCCGCCCTTGTCACGCGCCGGCTGATCGACCCGGAGTTCACGCGCACCATCATGCTGATCACCGTCCGCGGCCGGCCCCACTCGCCGGCGGTCGGGGCCTTCGTCCAGCAGGCCCGGGCCTTCAAGTGGCCGACCGGCATGCCGGACCTGATGCCCTGCGACCCTGAGGACGAGCTGACCTCTGCCGGCTAGGCGGCGGCTAGACCGCCGCCCTCGCCATCACGCGGCTGCCCGCCGTCGCCGGCCTCAGCGTCGCCGCGAGCGCGGCCGCCGCTGCGAGCGATCCGCCCACCATAGCCACCGCCGCCGGCCACCCGACCTTATCGTAGACTTGGCCGATCACGGCCGCACCTGCGAGGCCGCCCAGATAGTAGCTGGCGAGATAGATCCCGCTGGCGGCCGCCCGGTCGGTCTGCGCCGCGCGGCCGACGAAGCCGGTGGCGGTCGCCTGGGCGAAGAACGTCCCGACGCCGACCATGGTGAGACCCGCGACCACCGGCGCGACAGTCTCGGCCAGCAGCAGCGGCAGGCCGATCATAGCCAGGCCGAGTGAGGCGAAGAAGGTCGGCCGCGGCCCGACCCGGCTGGCCACTGCGCCCGCCATCGGCGTCGTGATCATGGACGGCAGGAAGACGAAGTAGATGAGCCCCAGCGCCATGGCTTTCAGCGAGAGCGGCGGCGCGGCCAGGACGAAATTCACGTAGGTGAAGACGCCCAGGAAGGCGAACAGCACGAGGAAGCCGATGCCGAAGCTCGCCACCAGGCAGCGGTTCCGGAAGTGGGCGGCGACGCGCGCTGCTACCGACTGGCGCATCTCGTTCGCGGCTGCGGCCATCGCGGGCGAGAGCGAGAAAAACACCAGCGCCGCGCCGGCGAGGTTCAGCGCGGCGAAGGCGTAGAAGTTGACGGCGACCCCGGCGGTCGCGGCGACGGCCGACGACACCAGCCGGCCGATGAGGTTCGAGGCGACGTTGCCGGTGATATAGGCCGCCAGGGCGCCAGCCGTCGCCGCGCCGGTGTTCTGCTCGGACAGGTAAGCCATCGTCAGCGTGAAGGCCGCCGACATGAAGACGCCCTGCACGATGCGCAGCGCCGTGAACGTCGCCAGGTCAGAAGCGTGCGCCAGCAGCACGGTCGGGATCGAGAGCAGAGCCAGGCTCAACCAGATCCCACCGCGGCGCGGCAGCCGATGGCTGAACAGGGCCACCACCAAGCCGGCGGCGGCCATGCCGATCGTCGAGGCGTTGACCGCCACGCCCATGGCCGACGGCGGCACGTCGTACATGGCCGCCAGCGTCGGCAGGATGGCCTGGGCGGCGAACAGGTCGACGAGCGTGAGGAAGCCGATCAGGCCGATGATGGCCCGACGCAGGAAGTCGTTGGGGTCGGCGGCGTTCATGGGGTTCTCCGGAGGCTAAGACTTGAACAGCCGCCGGCTCGCTGAGCCGGCGGCTGCTCGCGCGCCGAGGTCCCTGCGGGACTTGGGGGTGACAGGGCCTCAGGCTCCGCGGCGCGCCGGGCGGGGATGGCGTGCGCCGCGGAGGGTCGCTCACATGTGGTCGGCGGAGGCCGTCTGCTCGGCGTCGTTCTTGATGTCGGCGGCGATCAGAACGGCCGGGGCCTTGCCGGTGTTCTTCCACCAGTGGCTGACGCCCTTCTTCTCCTGGGCGACGTCGCCGGCCTTGTGGACGATGCCCACGGCGCAGGTGGAGGCGTACTCGGTGATCTCGCCCGAGACGGTCATGATCAGGGCCGGACGGTCGGTGTGGCTGTGCCACGGCACGACGCCGCCGGGCTGCACCACCAGCCGGCGCAGGCGCAGGCGGCGGTTGTCGAGGCCGTCGATCTCCCCGCCGAGGGCGACGAAGGCCAGCTCGTTGTCGGTGACCTTGGCGGGCATGGTCTCGCCCATCGTGCGGGCGTCGGCGCGCGTCTGGTCGGCGGGGCAGGTCCCGGCGTAGGCGGAGTTGGAAGCAGCGGCGGCGACGAGGCCGGCCACGAGGATGAAGGGCGCTTTCATAGGTGTCTCTCTTCGGGGTGTTCGATGATCCGAAGATAGAAGGCGCGGCCCGCGCCCCGAATTCGCTTTAAGTTATGGCGGCTATGCGCGCAGGTCTCGCGCGCCGTTACTGTTGAAACCTTTGCGGGCGCGCGAGGCAGGACTACCAATGCGCCCAGCGCATCGTGCGATTAGCCAACCGACATTTCCGTTGAACGTGCGCGGCTGACACAACGGCGGCATGAAAACAGGCGCCAAGACCCCCCCGTCCCTCGACAAGGCCAAGCTGGGCCAGGTCGTCCTGGTGTTCCAGGGCGGCGGGGCGCTGGGCGCCTACCAGGCCGGCGTCTACCAGGCGCTGCAAGAGGCCGGTGTCGAGCCAGATTGGGTGATCGGCACGTCGATCGGGGCCATCAACGCCGCCCTGATCGCCGGCAACGCGCCGGCAGACCGGCTCGAGCGCATGCGCGAGTTCTGGAAGCGGATGACCCATTCCCGCGCGGTTCAGGTCGCGGGCATGGTTCCCAGGATCGGCGCCCTGGCCGCCAACGCGATGGTGGTGGCCGGCGGCCTCGACGGGTTCTTCAGGCCGAACCCCTGGGCCTTCCTCGGCATGCAGACGCCGCTCGGCTCGGAGCTTGCCGGCTACTACACGACCGAACCCCTCGAAAAGACGCTGGGCGAGCTGCTCGACCTCCAGCTCATGAACGCAGGGCGTCCGCGGCTCACCGTCGGCGCCGCCAACGTCCAGACCGGGCAGATGCGATATTTTGATAGCCGGGACGACGTCTTGACCGTGCGCCACGTCATGGCCTCGGGCGCCCTGCCCCCCGCCTTTCCGGCCGTCCGCATCGACGGCGATCTCTACTGGGACGGTGGAATCCTCTCGAACACGCCGGTGGAGGCCGTCTTCGACGACAAACCGCGCCGATCGGGCGTGGTGTTCGCGGTGCACATGTGGGCGCCCAATGGGCCCGAGCCTGACAGCATATGGAGCGTCCTCTCTCGGCAGAAGGACCTGCAGTACTCCAGCCGGGCGATCACCCACATCGCCAGGCAGAAGCAGATCCACAAGCTGCGCCACGTCATCGCCATGCTGGCCGACAAGCTGCCGCCGGACATCAAAGCGACCGACGAGGCGCGGGAGCTCACCGCCTACGGCTGCCCGACCCAGATGCACGTGATCCGCCTCCTCGCCCCGCCGCTGGCCGGGGAGGACCACGCCAAGGACATCGACTTCTCGCCCCTCGGCATCCGCACGCGCTGGGAGGCCGGCTACGCGCACACCGCCCGCGTGCTGGACCAGGCCCCCTGGACCATCTGCGTCGACCCGATGGAAGGCATCATCCTCCACGAGGCCGAGCCGGGCCGGATGACGGACGACCCTCTTCCCGCAGACCACCAAGGACACTCGCAATGACCCGTTTCACCCGCCAGTCCCTCGGCGCGCTCGCCATGGGCGTCAGCCTCAGCCTCTGCGCCGGCGCCATCGCCGCCGTCGCTGAGACGGCCACACCGGCGCAGGCCGCTCAGGGCGTCGTGCGCGTCCAGAGCGCCTACGGCTTCGACGACACCGTCACCCGCATCAAGGCCGACATCGCCGGCAAGGGCATCCGCTTCTTCACCGAGATCGACCAGGCCGCGCTCGCCAAGGGCGCCGAGATCGACCTCAGGCCGTCCAAGCTGCTGATCTTCGGCAACCCTCCGCTGGGCGCGCAGTTCCTGACGTCCAACCCTTACGCGGGGCTCGACTGGCCCGTGCGGATCCTGGTGACCCAGGACGCAGGCGGAAGGGTCTGGGTCGCCTATACCGACTTCGCCCACATCGCCGACCGCTACGAAATCCGCGACCGCGACGCCCAGATCAAGATGGCCTCCGAGGTCGCGGGCTCGATCGCCGGCAGCGTGCAGCGCTAGGGAGATCAAGGAGCGAAAGGCCTTGGGGAGTCCGCGGTCGACTCCCGCCCCGGCCAGCCACCGCCGTTGGCGCCCGCCATGCGCCAGGACCCGACGATCAACGGGCGTCAGGCGAACTCCCGCAATCCGCCCTTCTCGGGCCTTCCGGACGTCTGCTTGCCGGACTGCGTTCCGGCTGCGTCCGCGCAGGGCGTCACCTGGCTCCGCCGGCCCCATGAGCACGCGGCCTAACCCTCGTTGCGGGCCTCGATGGCCATCCGGACCAGGTCGGACAAGCTGTCTGCGCCCATCTTCATCATCAGGTTGGCGCGATAGGCCTCGACCGTGCGCGGGCTGATGCCCAGCTCGCGGGCGACTTCCTTGTTGGAGAGGCCTCTCACCACGCCCGCCAGCACCTCGCGCTCGCGGGCCGAGAGCGCGGCCAGCCGTTCGGCCGCCTCGCTGCGGCGGCTGTCGCGGTCGCTGCGCACCTCGAGCTGGGTCAGCGCCTGGCGAACGGCGGCGATGATCGTCTCGCCCGAATAGGGCTTCTCGATCAGGTCCAGCGCGCCGTTCTTCAACGCCTCGACGGCCATCGGCACGTCGGCCTCGCCGGTCAGCACGATCACCGGGAACTGCGGCAACCGATCGCTGAGCCGGCGGAGCAGGTCCAGCCCGCTGATCTCCGGCATGCAGACGTCGGTGACGACGCAGCCGCTGGGTGCGCTGTCGAGCCCCTCCAGGAACGCCGCCGCCGAGGCGTAGGCGCTTACCGAAAACCCCGATGCGTCGAGCAGCATCGAAAGCGAATCCCTCACCGCGTCGTCGTCGTCGATGACGTGGACCGTCCCCCCCAGGCTCATCGCTTCAGGCCTCCCCCGCTATCCGTTTCAATGTGAAGCGAAAGGTCGCGCCGCCGTCGGCGTTGCCCTCCACCCACATCCGCCCCCCATGCGCTTCGATGATGTTCCGCGAGATCGAGAGCCCCACCCCCATGCCGTCGGGCTTCCCGGTCACGAACGGCTGGAACAGCCGGTCGGCCACCTCCGGCGAGACGCCGGGGCCGGTGTCGGCGACGCTGACTTCCAGCACCCCTGGCTCCGCTGCGCGGCTGGCGACGCGCAGTTCGCGCCGAGGCCGGTGGGTCATGGCCTCCACGGCGTTGCGGACCAGGTTCAGCACCACCTGCTGCACCTGGATGCGGTCGGCCAGGACCCGATCGGCGGCGCGGTCGAAGTCGTAGCGGATCGCGAGGCCGTCGCGGGCGACGCCGGACGCGGCGACCTCCACCGCCTCCTGCACCATGCTGGCGGCCGACTCCTCCGCGGCGGAGATCTCGCCGCGATCGACGCTGGCGCGGACCCGGGAAACGATCTGGCCGGCGCGGACCGCCTGGTCGCCGGCCTTGCGCACCAGTTCCGTCACCCGCGCCGCCGCGACCTCGTCCCGCGCCAGCATCTGCTCGGCGGCATTGAGGTAGTTGGCGATCGCGGTCAGCGGCTGGTTCAGTTCGTGCGCCAGCGAGCCGGCCATCTCGCCCATGGCGTTCAGGCGCGAGACCTGGACCATCTGCCGCTGCACCTCGGCCAGGCGCACGGCCTGCTCCTTCGACCGCTTCAGCGCCCGCTTGCGCGCCTCGCCAGCGACGGCGAACACCAAGCCGAACGCCAGGTAGATGACGACGGCGACGGGCCCCATCGGCTTGGCTTCGGCGGTGGCCAGCACCCAGCGCCCGATCTCGAGGCTGACCAGCGTCACGACAACTGCGGGCCAGAACCCGCCGATGTACGCGGCCAGGAGAATGCCCGGCCACGCCATGATGAACGGCGCGTTGGGCCCGAGCAGGGTTTGCAGCGAGATGCGCGATGCGGCGATCAGGCTGCCCAGCCCAGCAGCCGCCAGGAAGGTCCACGCCTGCATCCGCCACGGAGCGGATGTAATCGACGCCGGAACTCGCACGGGCTCACGCCCCCCACTGCTCAACCAACGCAACAATACGTCGGACTAGCGCCATGACAATCCAAGATTGACGGCTCGGGAGGACTCCCGCCTCGCGGGCGGACGCAGCTAGTAGACGATCACCGTGCGAATGCTTTCCCCGGCGTGCATCAGGTCGAAGGCCTCGTTGATCCGGTCCAGCGGCAGCTTGTGGGTGATCATCGGGTCGATCTCGATCTTCCCGTCCATGTACCAGTCGACGATCTTCGGCGTGTCGGTACGCCCGCGCGCGCCGCCGAAGGCCGTGCCCTTCCACACCCGGCCGGTGACCAGCTGGAAGGGCCGCGTGGCGATCTCCTTGCCCGCCTCGGCCACGCCGATGATCACGCTCTCGCCCCAGCCGCGGTGGCAGGCCTCCAGCGCCTGGCGCATCACCGTGGTGTTGCCCGTCGCGTCGAAGGTGTAATCGGCGCCGCCGTCCGTCAGAGCGACGAGATGAGCCACCAGATCGCCGGAAATATCCTTCGGATTGACGAAATGGGTCATGCCGAAGCGGCGGCCCCATTCCTCCCGGGCCGGGTTGAGGTCGACGCCGACGATCATGCCGGCGCCCACCAGCTTCAGGCCCTGGATCACGTTCAGCCCGATGCCGCCCAGGCCGAAGACGATGCAGTTGGCGCCCGCCTCCACGTCGGCGGTGTTGACCACCGCGCCGACGCCGGTGGTGACCCCGCAGCCGACGTAGCAGGACGTCTCGAACGGCGCGTCCTTGCGGATCTTGGCCACCGCGATCTCGGGCAGGACCGTGTAGTTCGAGAAGGTCGAGCAGCCCATGTAATGAAAGACCGTCTGGCCCTTGTAGGAGAACCGGCTGGTGCCGTCGGGCATCAGGCCCTTGCCCTGGGTGGCGCGGATCGCCGTGCAGAGGTTGGTCTTGCGGCTGAGGCAGCTTTTGCACTGCCGGCATTCCGGCGTGTAGAGCGGGATCACGTGGTCGCCCACGGCGACGCTGGTGACGCCCGGCCCGACCTCGACCACCACGCCCGCGCCCTCGTGGCCCAGGATCGAGGGAAAGATGCCCTCGGAATCCAGCCCGTCCAGGGTGTAGGCGTCGGTATGGCAGACGCCGGTGGCCTTGATCTCGACCAGCACCTCGCCGGCGCGCGGCCCCTCCAGGTCCAGTTCCACGATCTCCAGCGGCTTCTTGGCTTCGAACGCCACCGCGGCCCGGGTCTTCATCGCTTGTCCCTCGACTCGTTGAGCGGCGCGCAGCATCTCGGAACGCCGCCGCGAAGGAAAGGCGGTTGCGGCGCCTAGCCGACGATCCGCACCGGCAGGGTCTCGTAGCCCTTCACGAAGCTGGAGCGGACCCGCTTCGGCTCGCCCACCACCTCGATGTGGCGGAAGCGTTTCAGAATCTCTTCCCAGACGATCTTCAGCTGCAGCTCGGCCAGGCGGTTGCCCACGCAGCGGTGGATGCCGAAGCCAAACGACAGGTGCTGGCGGGGCCGCTCGCGGTCGATGATGAACGCTTCGGGATCCTCGATCGCCGTCTCGTCGCGGTTGCCGCTGACGTACCACATGACGACCTTGTCGCCCTTGCGGATGGCCTGGCCGGCGATCTGGGTGTCCTCGAGCGCCGTGCGGCGCATGTGGGCCAGCGGCGTCTGCCAGCGAATGATCTCGGGCACCATGCTGGCGATCAGGTCCGGATTGGCGCGCAGCTTGTCGTACTGGGCCGGGAACCTGTTCAGCGCATAGAGGCCGCCGCTGATCGAGTTGCGGGTGGTGTCGTTGCCGCCGACGATCAGCAGGATGATGTTCCCCAGGTACTCGTCGGGGGTCATGTCCCGCGTGGCCTCGCCGTGGGCCATCATCGAGACCAGATCGCCGCGCGGCGGCTCGTTCACCCGCTCGTTCCAGAGCTGCGTGAAACAGGCCAGGCACTCCATCAGCTCGGCCTGGCGCTGCTCCTCGGTGTCGACGATCCCGCCGGGCATCGGCAGGGCGGTGGCCACGTCGGACCACCGCGTCAGCCGCCGGCGCTCCTCGAACGGGAAGTCGAACAGCGTGGCCAGCATCTGGGTGGTCAGCTCGATCGAGACCCGGTCGACCCAGTCGAACGTTTCGCCCACCGGCAGCTCGTCCAGGATCTTTCCCGCCCGTTCGCGGATGATCGGCTCCATCAGCGCCAGGTTCTGGGGCGCCACGATGGGGCTCACCGTCTTGCGCTGCACGTCGTGCTTCGGCGGGTCCATGGCGATGAAGCTGGGCCGGCGCAGGTCGGGCCGGGCGTCGCGGATGGTGATGCCGCCCAGGGCCGCGTCGGACGAGAAGACGGCGTGGTTGGTGTCCACCGCCATGATGTCCTGATAGCGCGTTACGGACCAGTACGGACCGAATTCGCTGTCCTTGCACCAGTGGACCGGCTGCTCGCGGCGCAGCCGCTCGAAGTAGGGCCAGAAGGCGTCGTGGAGGAACAGGTCCGGATCGCCCGGATTAAGGTCTTCCAGCGGCGTCGAATACGCCAGGCTCCGCATGTTGGCCGCGCCGTCCGCCATGTCGATCCTCCGGGGGCGGACCCGCCTCTCGGCTGTGCGGGTCCCTTATCGGCGTTCAGGATGACTCCGATCGCCGCAGAACGCCAAACGTCATAGGCTGGCCGCAGGAGGGGCCGGGATGATCAGAGCCTTGCTGGCGAGCGTGGCCGTCCTGGCGGCGGCCGGTCCGGCGCACGCCGTGCAGGTGTGCGCCTGGATGGACGAGACCATCGGCGAGGGCGACTACCACGAGCTGGAGCTGTGGCTGGAGACCGACGGCAAGGCCGACGTCCTGTACAAGATCAAGGGTGACGGCCTGCGCACCGAGAACATGCAGGCCCATGCGCCCAACAGCGGAACCCTGGTCCTGCACCCGCGGCGGCCCAGCAAGCCGTGGGGCTTCGGCGCGTCGCTCAGCCCGCCGGGCGACATCGATGTGATCGTCGAGCTGCGCGCGTGGCCCAAGGACATCTTCTCGGACGAGGAGACGCCGCTGCTGGCGTCGTTCACGTTCAAGCGCCACGTGCCCGAGGGCGAGACCCAGCCGCCCAAGACCTTCGCCACGCGCCAGTGCGCTGCCCTGAAGGCGCCCTGACAGCGCTAGGCCTGACGCAGGGGCGCCGCGCTACACTGGCCGCATGGAAGCGCTTCGCGCCCGCATCGAGGGCCACCTGGCCGTCTTCGACCGCATCGCCCTAGACACGGGCGAGCGCCGCCGCGCGGCCGTGGCCATCGTGCTGTCGCCGACGAAGACGGGGCCGGCCTACCTGCTGACCCGCCGCGCCCTGCACATGCGTCGCGGCGCCGGCAACTACGCCCTGCCCGGCGGCAACGTCGAGCCGGGCGAGGACGCCGTCGACGCCGCCCGGCGCGAGACCGAGGAGGAGCTGGGCGTGCGTCTCGGCCGCGAGGACGCCCTGGGCCAGCTGGACGACTTCGTCACCCTGGGCGGCCACGTCGTGACGCCGGTGGTGTTCTGGACGCCGCAGCCGCTGACGCTGAAGCCCAATCCCGAGGAAGTCCACGCCGCCTGGTTCGTGCCGCTGGCCGACCTGGACCACCCGAAGGCGCCGCGCGCGGAGCCGCACCCGGACGGCGGGCCGCCGATCCTGCGAATGTATTCCCGCGGCGGCTGGATCAACCCGCCGACCGCCGCCTGGCTCTACCAGTTCCGCGAGGTCTGCCTGCACGGCCGCCCTTGCCGCACCGACGCCATCGGCCAGCCGAATTGGACGGCGCGGTAGGGGCGAGAGCAGGGCTGGCGCAGTTTGTTGCGCTGGCGAAGCTAGGCCGGTGGCGGCGCCGAAGCCTGCATCGACGGACGGGCGGCCATGGCGGCGTCGAAGGCGGCGAGACGCGGGCGCCCTTCGCGCCAGCCCAGCTCGGGGAAGCGGAAGTCGAGGTAGCCGAGCGCGCAGGCGACCGCGATGTCGCCGGCGAGCGGCGCGGCGGAGGACGGGCGGAACTGCCGCTCCAGGTCGTCGAGGGCCTGGCGGACCTTGCGGAGCTGGCCCGCGTCCCACTCAGGCCACTGCAGGGCCTCGGGCCGCAGGGCGCGCTCGTAGCGGGCCAGCAGGGCCGCGTCAGTCAGCCCGTCGGCGACAGCCTGATCGCGCAGCACGCGCCACCGCTCCGGTCCCGCGGGCGGCAGCAGCCGGCCACCCGACAGATGGTCGAGGTATTCGACGATCACCCGGCTGTCGAAGAGCGCGGTCCCGTCGTCGAGCACGAGGGTGGGGACCTTGGTGAGGGGGTTGGCCGCCGCCACGTCGGCGTTCTCGCTCACCGGCGACACGGCGACGGGCGTGAGCTCGATCGCCGCCCGCAGACCGACCTCGTCGGCGCAGACCAGGACCTTGCGGACGTAAGGGGAGGCGGCGGAGTAGAAGAGCCTCATGCGAGCAGCCGCGGGCGGACCATCACCGGCTTGAGGTGCGGTTCGAGCAGTCCCTCGCAGGCGTCGCTCCAGTCGACCACCTGCACCAGACGCTCGGGATGGATGTGGCCGCAGCTGGCCAGCTTCAGGACGGCCGGAATGTGCGGGGCCACGCTGGGCAGGCCGATCGAGAAGGTGACGTCGCGCAGGTACATCTCCCAGAGCGGCATCGGCGTGTCGCCGAAGAACATCGTCAGGTTGGAGCAGTGGCCGCCCGGCGCAAGCGCCTTCAGCGCGCCTTTGAGGTCGGCCGGATCGCGCGAGGCGCCGATGACCACCCGGTACTGGCGGTCGAAACCGGGATCCAGAGCCTCGAAGACCCGGGCGCCGAGGCCCTCGGCGACGCTGCGCCGGCGCGCGTCGCGATCGACGTAGTCGACGCCGGCCGCCCCAGCGGCCAGGGCGTGGTCGGCGGCGAACAGGCCGAGGCTCTCGACGCCCGCGACCACGAGGACCCGCGCGCCAGGATGCTTGCCGAGGCCGCGGCGCACGCCGATGTAGGCGTCCGTGAGGTTGTCGCTGGCGCTCGACACCGCGACCGGATCGAGCCCGTCGGGCACCGGCACGAGCATGCCGTCGGCGAAGGGCACGCGGACCTCCTCCGAGAACAGGCCGCCCCACTCGCCGGCAATGGGAACGCCATAGCCCGAGAGCCGTCCCATGATCTCGCAGTGCGCGGGGAACCCGCCTTTGCAGGCGAGGCAGGTCCCGCAGGCCACGTGCCAGGGGACGACGACCACGTCGCCCGGCTTCACCTGGCGCACCCGGTCGCCGATGGCGAGCACCTCGGCGACGCACTCGTGGCCGATGTCGAAGGGCGGTTCGAAGGGGCTCTGGCCGGTGAGGATGCGCCGGTCGAGGTCGCAGGTGGTGGACGCGATGGGCCGGACGATCGCCTCCAGATCGCCCTGCACGGTCAGATCCGCCCGCTCGCGCCATTCGAGCCGCCGCTCGCCCGCGAACACCAGCGCCCTCGCCATGGCCATCCTCCCTCGCCAGGCCGGCACTATGTGGCGAAGCTCATAATAGGTCAATAATATTGACCTATAGTGCCTGTGTGGCGCGTGACGCGGGCGATGGTAAGCGTCGGGCGGGTGTCATGAGGGCAGGAGGGGATCGCCGATGAGCGCCGGGATGCGGCCCACCGGGCCGCGCAGGATCGAGCTGAGGCCGCTGGAGCCCCTGGATGGCGCGCTGGAGCTCATGTTCTACGGCTGGCGGGGGATGACGCGCGAGGCCGACGACTACCTGGCGGGCCTAGGGCTCTCGCGGGTGCATCACCGCATCCTGTTCGTGGTCGCGCGGCGGGACGGGCTGACCGTCGGCGAACTGCTCGGGGCGCTCGGCCTGACCAAGCAGGCCGTCCACCGGCCGATGCGGCAGTTGCTGGAGGGAGACTACGTGCGCTCGGAGCGCGAGCCCGGCCGGCGGCGATTCAAGGTCCTCACGCTCACCGACCGCGGCGCGGAGGTGGAACGCGAGGCCTCGAACCGGGAGCGGCGGGTGATGGCCGCCGCCTTCGAAGAGGCCGGCCCCGCCGCTCGGGAGGCTTGGCTGGCGGTGATGGCGGCCGTTTCCCGGCGCGCCTGACGTGCGCCGCCCTCCGCTCCCTCGCTACGCGGGGGGAGCGGAGGCCAGGCCCTCGTTGATCTGCGCCTTCGCCCGTGAGGCCGGCACCACCGGGATCTCGTGGTCGGCCAGCGGCGCCATCCAGCGCTTCCGCCCCATCGCCGCCTGCAGGTAGGGCGCGAGGTCGGCGGCCTTCTTCGCCTCCCGCTCGGCCGCGCCGGCCTTGAAGGCGGGCATCACCTCGGCGGCGAACAGCTCCAGGGACTCCACAATGTGCTGGTGCTGGTTGCGGCCCGCCTGCTGCAGGAAGATCACCTGGTCGACGCCAGCCGCCTGGAAGGCCTCGATGTGCTCGCGGATGTCCTGTGGGGTGCCGATGCCGTTGGCGTTCACCGTCGCGGCCTTGCGGGCGGCGATGATCTCGTCGTCGCTGGCGGCGCGGCTCTTCTGGAAATCGGCGAACAGGGTCGAGCGGCCGGGAACGGCGTCGTGCGCCACCAGGGCATTGACCGCGTAGGAGAAGAACTCGAACCACTCCTGCCCGCGCCGGATCGCCTCGTCCCG
>Ga0209257_1000792_pt1 | contig 46155 bp, 38 predicted proteins | sample AraplaCvi_mCL_r2_FD_184277 | JGI IMG/M metagenome (GOLD analysis project Ga0209257, IMG submission 184277) | Arabidopsis root microbial communities from North Carolina, USA - plate scrape MF_Cvi_mCL_r2 (SPAdes) (version 2) | ecosystem: Host-associated > Plants > Roots > Endosphere | place: USA...
CCACCGCGATGGGCTTGCGCTTGCTGAGCGTGGTCTTGCGCTTCTTCGCCTGGTTGATCAGCGCGTCGAGTTCCTTCGCGGAGAGGGAATCGAGATCGATCGACATAAAACCTCCGGAGCGTGCGGGTTGTCGCGGCCAGTAACCGGCGCATCCTCCGGATGATAAGCGCGGGCCTCGGGCGGCGTAAATGAAAGGGGTTGGGCGGATCCGGAATGAAGCGCCAAAAAAGAAACCCCTCATCGCTCGCGCGAGGAGGGGTTTCGATCAACCGGCGCGGATTGCGCGTGAGCCGGCTTACTTCCCGAACTTCCCGAACACGCCCGCGCGGTCCAGGTTCTCCGCCTCGCTGGCCTGGCGGTGGCGGTATTCGTACGTGCCGGCGGCCAGGCCGCGTTCGGAGACGACGATGCGGTGCGGGATGCCGATCAGTTCCATGTCGGCGAACATCGCGCCCGGACGCAGGCCGCGATCGTCCAGCGCGGTTTCCACACCCGCGGCATTGAGTTCGCGATACAGCGCCTGCGCCGCCTCGGCCACGGCCGCATCGTTCTTCGGGTTGATCACGCACACCACGGCCTGCCAAGGCGCCATGGGCTCGGGCCACGCGATGCCGTTGTCGTCGTGGTTCTGCTCGATCGCCGCCGCGACGATGCGCGACACGCCGATGCCGTAGCAGCCCATCACGGGCGTGGCGGCCTTGCCGTTGGCGTCGAGCACGGTGAGCTTGAGCGCCTGCGCGTACTTGTCGCCCAGCTGGAAGACATGTCCGACCTCGATGCCGCGCGCGACCTGCAGCGTGCCGCGACCGTCGGGCGAGGGATCGCCTTCGACGACGTTGCGGATGTCGGCCACGACGTCGGCTTCGGGCAGGTCGCGGCCCCAGTTCACGCCGGCGAGGTGGAAGCCTTTTTCGTTCGCGCCGACGACGAAGTCCGCCATCGCCGCGACGCTGCGGTCGGCGATCACGCGGATCTTCGATTTCGGCGCCACCGGTCCGAGGAAGCCCGGTTCGCTGCCCAGGTACTGCGCGATTTCCGCTTCGGTCGCAAGACGATATCCGGCCAGGCCTTCGAGCTTGCCCAGCTTCACCTCGTTCACGACGTGGTCGCCGCGCACCAGCGCCAGCACGAACTGCGCGTTGCCTTCGGCGTCGCTGCCCATGATCGCGACCGACTTCACCGTGCGGTCGAGCTTGATGCCCATCAGCGCGGCGACGTCCTCGCAGGTCTTCTGGTGCGGCGTGTCGACCTTGCGCATCGCTTCGCCCGCAGCGGGGCGCGGGCCGGGCGAGATCGCTTCGGCCAGCTCGACGTTCGCGGCGTAATCCGATGCGTCGGAGAAAAAGATCGCGTCCTCGCCCGAATCGGCCAGCACCTGGAATTCATGCGACACCGCGCCGCCGATCGCGCCGCTGTCGGCCGACACCGCACGGAACTTCAGCCCAAGGCGCGTGAAGATGCGGCCGTAGGTGTCGTACATGCTCTTGTATTCGCGATCCAGGTCGTCCTGGCCGACGTGGAAGGAGTAGCTGTCCTTCATCAGGAACTCGCGCGCGCGCATGACGCCGAAACGCGGGCGGATCTCGTCGCGGAACTTGGTCTGGATCTGGTAGAAGTTGACCGGCAGCTGCTTGTAGCTGGAAAGCTCGTTGCGCGCGAAGTCGGTGATGACCTCCTCGTGCGTGGGGCCGTAGCAGTACCAGGCGTCCTTGCGGTCCTTCATCTTCAGCAGCTGGCCGCCGAACTTCTCCCAGCGGCCCGTCTCCTCCCACAGCTCCTTCGGCTGCACGGCCGGCATCAGCACTTCGATGGCGCCGGCGGCGTTCATCTCCTCGCGCACGGCGCGCTCGACCTTGCGCAGCACGCGCAGGCCCAGCGGCGACCAGGTGTACAGGCCGGCGGCGAGCTTGCGGATCATGCCGGCCTTGAGCATCAGCTTGTGGCTGACGATTTCGGCCTCGGCGGGGGTTTCCTTGCTGGTGTGGAGGTGGAACTGCGACAGGCGCATCGGCGTGGGGCTTTCGAACGTAGGGAAGCGGCCATTCTGCCATGCGTTGTCGCGCCCGCCGGCCTGACGCCCCGGCCCGGAAACGACGAAGCCGGCCCTCGGGCCGGCTTCGATGAGCGCGTTGGCGGGTCGATCGTGCGATCAGGTGCCGCTGGCGACCGCGGCGCCTTCGCAATAGGTCTTGATCTGTGCTTCGGCCAGCGCGGTGCGGTTGGCGCGTTCGCTGTCGTTGAGGCTGCGGTCGGGCTTGCCGTCCTTGTCCTCGTCGATGCCCACCTGGCCGCCGCCCTGGAGCACGGACAGGTTGCTGCGCGCATTGCTGCAGTTGGCGTTGACGACCGGCTTGGCCGCCGGTGCCGCGGCCTGCGCGGACGTGCCGGCCTTGTCGGCGACGTTGCGGCCCTTGATGTTCTGGTCCGGCGGCGGGGCGTCGGAGTAATGGGTGACGCCCTTGTCGTCCTTCCACTGGTAGACCTTCGCGGCGAAGGCCGGGGTGGCAAGGAGCAGGCACAAACCGGCGACGAGGCCGGGCAGCAGGCGGAACGGGCTGGACATGCGGGGCTCCGGGCTCGGTCGGGCAGGGGATTGCGCCGATTGCAGCACCGCGACCGGCCGCAGGCAAGCGCCGCGTGACGGCGGCGTCCACATATGTGGAGCCGGTCTCGTTGCCGGCGCGACGGTACCGGCGGTCCGGAATGCCGGGCGAGACGCCGATGGACTTACACTTTCCTGTCGCGGTCCGCCGCTTACCCGATCCGACATGCCGACTGCCCCCCACATGGACGAAACGCAACCGACCCCGCGCCCGCGCAGCCGCGGGATCTACCTGCTGCCCAACCTGTTCACCACCGGCGGCCTGTTCGCCGGCTTCTACGCGATCATCGCCGCGACCCAGGGCCGCTTCGACGACGCCTGCATCGCGGTGTTCGTCGCCGGCATCCTCGACGGCCTGGACGGGCGCGTGGCGCGCCTGACCAACACGCAGAGCGAATTCGGCGTGCAGTACGACTCGCTGGCCGACCTGGTCAGCTTCGGCCTCGCCCCGGCGCTGGTGATGTACCACTGGGCGCTGCAGGAAATGCGCCTGGACGGACCGATCCCCGGCAAGATCGGCTGGGTCGCCGCGTTCGTCTACGCCGCATGCGCCGCGCTGCGCCTGGCGCGCTTCAATTCGCAGGTGGGGCAGGTCGACAAGCGCTGGTTCATCGGCCTGGCCAGTCCTGCCGCCGCGGGCCTGGTCGCCAGCTTCGTGTGGACCTGCGACGACCTGGGGTTCACCGGCGAGCAGCTGCGCTACCTCGCGCTGGCCGTGACGGTCACCGCCGGCCTGCTGATGGTCAGCCGCATGCGCTATTTCAGCTTCAAGGGCGGCGGCCCGCGCCACGATCGCGTGCCGTTCCTCGCCATCGTCGTCGTGCTCGCGGTGCTGGTGGGCATCGCCATCGATCCGCCGCGGGTGCTGCTGGCGATTGGCGCGCTGTACGCGCTGTCGGGACCGGCCTATGCGCTGTTCCGTCGCGTGCGTCGCGCGCCGGTGTCCGAGGCGGCGCCATGAGCGAGCTGTGGACCGTCGAACAGCGCGAATGGCTGCAGGCGATGGGCCACACGGTGTGGTCCGCCGCGCCAGCCGATGCGCTGGCGGCGGAACGGCAGCCGGATTCGCAGTCGCACGACGAGCCGGTTGCATCCGGCCCGCGCGGCGCCATGCGCGAAGCGGCAGCGCTGCTTGCACGCGATGAGCGCGCCCCGCGCCCCGCGCCTTCGCGCCCTGCGGCGCCGCGTGCGCAAGGCGGCGACCGCCTGATGCAATCGCTGCTGCGTGCTGCCGGCGGAGACGACGAAACGCGCGTGATCGACGTCATCGGCGACATCGCCGCGCTGCGCGGCAACGCCGCGGCGAAGCGCGCGCTGTGGCCGCGCCTGCGCGCACTGCGCAAGGGTTCGCGCGGGTGAACGCGCTCGCCTCCGACGCCGGTCAACGCCCGCTGCCCGGCGCGCTGCGCCCGATGCGGGAGGACGACCTCGACACCGTCCACGCGGTGGAGATCCGCGCCTACGAATTCCCGTGGACGGTCGGCATCTTCCGCGACTGCCTGCGCGCCGATTACCCGGCGTGGGTGATGCAGATCGAAGGCCGCATCGTCGGCTACTTCCTGATGAGCATCGCCGCCGACGAAGCGCACGTGCTCAACATCTGCATCGACCCCAAGGTGCAGGGGCAGGGTTTGGGCCGGCAGTTGCTGCGCGCGTTGATGCGCGTCGCGCGCGGCCGCCGCGCCGAGCGCGTCTTCCTGGAAGTGCGCCCTTCCAACACTGGCGCGATCGCGCTCTACCACTCGGAAGGATTCAACGAGATCGGTCGCCGCCCGCGCTATTACCCGGCGCGCGACGGACGCGAGGATGCGCTGGTGATGGCGATCGAGCTGCTGCCGCCTGAGGAATAGCGGCGCAGCGCCCGGCGACTGTGACATCCTCCAGACCAGGACGTTCACCGGGGGATACGGAATGGATCTGTCGTTGCGTTGGTCAGTCTGGCTCGCGCTGGCCCTGGTCGGGCCGCTTCAGGCGGCAGAGCCCACCACCATTGAAAAGGTCGAGGTCATTGCGACGGTCGTCCCCGTGGTCCTGGAATCGCCGGGATGCGAGCACGAGAAGCTCGGCGTGGTGGAGATCACCCTCGGCGAGAAGGTCAGCGAGATCACCCAGGACGACAAGGTGCCCACCGTCGACTACGGACGCGCCATGGACAAACTGGTGGCGGCGGCGCAGGAGCGCGGCGCGAACGCCGTCGTGCTGCGCGTCCATCAGGGCGTTTATTTCACGCACCAGGGAAGGAAGAGCCGCAAGCCGGTCTACGTGAAGCTGCGCGGCGCCGCCATCCACATGACGCCGGAGGCATTGGCGCAATGTCCGCTGACGCCGCTTTCCGTGGCCGAACTGGAGGCGCGTTCGCGCGAGGGAAAGCCGATGAACGTGAGTTCGCGGACGGCGTTCGAGCGCGAAGACTGATCCCGGAGAAATGGCGCCACTGTCCGGTCGTTCCCGCTTTTGCGGGAACCGACCGTGATTCTGTTCGCCGATAAGGACCTTTCGGCGACAACGGCTTCCGTGATGACGCCTGGTGTCGGGTGCGAATACGCCTTCCTTGGCGTTTCGCGTCGCTGCCTCAGTCGAGCTTCTTGCGCTGCTCCGCCAGGGCATCGCGCAGCAGGATCCAGTCGGCCAGGCGCTTGCGCTCCTGCTCGACCACCGCCGGCGGCGCGTTGGCGACGAAAGTGTCGCTCGCGAGCTTGCCCTGGCACTTCGCGATTTCGCCGTCGACCCGCTTCTTTTCCTTGTCAAGGCGCGTGCGTTCCGCGTCGAGGTCGACCAGGCCTTCCAGCGGCACCAGCAGCTTCATCTCGCCGACGACAGCCGTCGCGGCGGCGGGCGCGGCGTTCGCATCGTCGAGGACCGTGATGCCGTCCAGTCGCGTCAGGAACCGCAGCTGCGAGTCGAAGCGTGCCGCACGTTCGCGATCGCTCGCGTCCGCATCGGCCAGCAACAGCGGCACAGTCGCCGCCGGCTTGACGTTGAGCTCGCTGCGGATCTTGCGCAGCGAGGTGACCATCGCCATGAGCCATTCGACGTCGCCTTCGGCCGCCGCGTAATCGTGCCCGACGAAATCCGCTGCCTGCGGATACGGACGCAGCATGATCGTCTTCTCGGCGATGCCGAGCTTCGGCGCGACCTGCTGCCACAGTTCTTCCGTCACGAACGGGATCAGCGGGTGCAGCAGCGACAGCAGGCGCTCGAGCACGAACAGCAGCGTGTGGCGCGTGCTGTTCGCGGCGACGGCGTCGTCGCCCTGCAGCGCCGGCTTGGCCAGCTCGACGAACCAGTCGCAGAACTCGTTCCACGCGAACTCGTACAGCGCCTGCGAAAGCAGGTCGAAGCGGTAGCCGGCGAAATGCTGTTCGGCTTCGGCGGACACCTTCGAAAGACGCGAGAGGATCCAGCGCTCCGGATCGGTCCTGGGTTCCGGCACGCCGATGAAATTCGCGCCTTCGGTGTTCATAAGCACGAAGCGCGTGGCGTTCCACAGCTTGTTGCAGAAGTTCTTGTAGCCCTCGGCGCGGCCGAGGTCGAACTTGATGTCGCGGCCGTGCGTGGCGAGCGCGGAAATCGTGAAGCGCAGCGCGTCGGCGCCGAAGGCGGGAATGCCTTCCGGGAATTCCTTGCGCGTGGCCTTTTCGATCTTCTCGGCCATCTTCGGCTGCATCAGCCCGCCGGTGCGCTTGGCGACCAGATCGTCCAGCGTGATGCCGTCGATGAGGTCCAGCGGGTCGAGCACGTTGCCCTTGGACTTGGACATCTTCTGGCCGTGCGAATCGCGGATCAGGCCGGTGACGTAGACGTCGCGGAACGGCACGCGGCCGGTGAACTGGTCGGTCGCCATGATCATGCGCGCGACCCAGAAGAAAATGATGTCGAAACCGGTGACGAGCACGCTGGACGGCACGTAGCGGTCGAAACCGCGCTCCGCCATCGCCTGCGCGTCCGGCCACCCCATCGTCGAGAACGGCCACAGCTGCGAGGAGAACCACGTCTCCAGCACGTCGCTGTCCTGCGAGAGCGTCGTGCCTGCGGACAGTTCGTGTTTCGCGCGCACTTCCTCCTCCGTGCGGCCGACGTAGATCTTCCCTTCGTCGTCGTACCACGCCGGAATGCGATGGCCCCACCACAGCTGGCGGCTGATGCACCAGTCCTGGATGTTCTCCATCCAGTGGCGGTAGGTGTTGATCCAGTTCGCGGGGACGAACTTCACGTCGCCCTGCTCGACCAGTTCCAGTCCCCGCGCGGCGAGACCGTCCATCTTCACGAACCACTGGTCGGTGAGATACGGCTCGATCACCTGGCCCGTGCGATCGCCGCGCGGGACCTGCAGCTTGTGCGGCTTGGTTTCGACCAGGCGGCCTTCGGCTTCCAGGTCCGCGAGCACGACCTTGCGCGCTTCGTAGCGGTCCAGTCCGCGGTATTTTTCCGGCGCGTTCTCGTTCACCGCCGCGACCGGGGTGAAGATGTTGATCAGCGCGAGGTTGTGGCGCTGGCCGACGGCGTAGTCGTTGAAGTCGTGCGCGGGCGTGACCTTCACCACGCCGGTGCCGAATTCGCGATCGACGTAATCGTCGGCGATCACCGGGATTTCGCGCCCGGTGAGCGGCAGCGTGACGGTCTTGCCGATGAGATGCGTGTAGCGCTCGTCCTGCGGATGCACCATCACCGCGACGTCGCCGAGCATGGTTTCCGGACGCGTCGTGGCGACGGTGAGCTCGCCGCTGCCGTCGGTCAGCGGATAGCTGATCGACCACAGGAAGCCGTCTTCCTCTTCGTTGACGACTTCAAGGTCGGAGATCGCGGTCTTCAGTACCGGATCCCAGTTCACCAGGCGCTGGCCGCGGTAGATCAGGCCGTCCTCGTACAGGCGCACGAACGCTTCGATCACCGCCTGCGCGGCCATCGGGTCCATCGTGAAGACGCTGCGCGACCAGTCGCCGGACGCGCCGATGCGACGCATCTGCCTCTCGATGATGTCGCCGGACTGCTGCTTCCACTCCCAGACCTTGGAAATGAAGCCGTCGCGGCCGAGCGAGTCGCGCGTCTCGCCCGCGCCTTCGGCGGCGAGGTTGCGCGAGACCACCATTTCCGTCGCGATGCCCGCGTGGTCGGTGCCCATCTGCCACAGCGTGTCGTAGCCGCGCATGCGGTGGTAGCGGATCAGCGCATCCATCAGCGTGTGCTGGAACGCATGGCCCATGTGCAGCGTGCCGGTGACGTTCGGCGGCGGCAGCAGGATCGAATACGGCTCGCCCTTGCCGCTCGGCTGGAATACGCCGCTGGCTTCCCACTCCTGGTAGAGGCGGGTTTCGAACTGCTTGGGGTCGTAGGAGGAGGCGAGGGAGGACATAGGAGCCGGGATTCGTGATTCGTGATTCGGGATTCGTGAAGGCGGAGCGGACGGCGTCGGATGGCTTGATCGAATCACCAATCACGAGCCACCGATCACAGCTCATCTCACATGTCGTACTTCTTCAACTCCAGCCCGCGCGACTGGTACTGCTTCCAGCGCTCGCGCAGCGGGCCGCGTGCCGAGTCGTCGGCCGGTACCACTTCCAGTACGCGGTCGAAGCTGCCGTTGACCGGCTCGTCGCGCAGGTTGATCACCAGTGCGCGCATCGGTGTGTCCGCGTCGGGCGTGGCGATGAGTACCGGCGTGAGCTCGTCTTCCTCGTCGCCCGCGAGCTGGTGCGGAATGTAGGCGTCGGCGTCGAACTCCCACAGCAGCTCGTCCAGCCGCTGCGCCTGATCGTCGTCGCGCGCCAGCACCAGCGTCCACAGGTTGGCGTCGTGCGCCTTGCGCGCCAGTTCGCACACCAGCAGGAGCGGTTCCTCGCGGAACCGGTCCTTCTGGATCAGGTAGAAATCGGCACGCGCCACGCGATCAGGCCGCGCGGTCCAGCAGCCACTGGCTCAGCAGGCCGACCGGACGGCCGGTCGCCATGCCACGCTTGCCTTCGTCCGAAGCCGAGCCCGCGATGTCCAGGTGCGCCCAGCGCTGGCCTTCGGCGAAGCGGCCGAGGAAGCAACCGGCCGTGATCGCGCCGGCCCAGCGGCCGCCGATGTTGTAGACGTCGGCGAAGCTGGATTCCAGCAGCGTCTGGTACTCGTCCCACAGCGGCAGGCGCCACGCGCGGTCGAACACGTTCTCGCCGGCGTCGATCAGCTCGGCCGCCAGGTCGTCGTGCTTGCTCATCAGGCCCGAGGCGAACTTGCCCAGCGCGACCATGCACGCGCCGGTGAGCGTGGCCACGTCGACCAGCGCCTGCGGTTCGAAGCGCTGCGCGTAGGTCAGCGCATCGCACAGGATCAGGCGGCCTTCGGCGTCGGTGTTGCCCACTTCGATCGTCTTGCCGGACATGCTGGTGAGCACGTCGGAAGGACGGTACGCGTCGGCGTCGGGCATGTTCTCCACGGCCGGCACGATGACGACGAGGTTGACCGGCAGCTGCATGCCCACCGCGGCGACGAAGGTCCCCATGACGGTGGCGCCACCGCACATGTCGTACTTCATTTCCTCGATGCCGCCCTGCGTCTTCAGGTTGATGCCGCCGGTATCGAAGGTGATGCCCTTGCCGACCAGCACGAAGGGCTTGGCGTCGCCGCCGTTGTTGTACTTCAGCACGATGAGCTTGGGCGGGTTGGCCGAGCCGCGGCCGACGGCCAGCAGCGAGCCCATGCCCAGTTCCTGCATCTGCGCGACGTCGAGCACGTCGCACGACGTGGTCGGGAAGCGACCGGCGAATTCCTGCGCCTGCTGCGCAAGGTAGGCCGGATTGCAGATGTTCGGCGGCAGGTTGCCCAGCTCGCGCGAGAACTGCACGCCGGCGGCGATCGCCTGGCCCTGCGCCAGCGCGAGGGCGTCATCGCCCAGCACCGAGAACGTGCGCAGGCCCGGCTCTTCCTTCTTGCGCGACGTGCCCAGCGTGGCGGTGTAGCGGTAGCAGGCGTGGTCGGCGGCGATCACGGCCTGGCGGATGTTCCAGGCCTTGTCGCGACCGGCGACGTCGAGTTCGGAGAGGGTGAACAGCGCGGTGGACACCGGGCCGCTCTTGAGCGTGCGCGCGGCATCGCCCACGGCCTTGAGGTACTGCGGCACGCCGAACTTGCCGGCTTCGCCCAGGCCGATCACCAGCACGCGCGGGGCGGTCACGCCGGGCAGGTCGTGCAGCAGCGCGATCTTGCCGGTCTTGCCGCTGGCGTCGCCGCGTTCGAGCAGCGCGCGGATGCGGCCGTTGCTGGCTTCGTCCAGGGCCTTCGCCGTGGGCGTCAGGCTGTTGTCGGCGAAGGCGCCGACCACGATGCAATCGGTGTGGGCGGCGGCGGACGCGTCGCGGTTCAGGTCGAATTCGAGGGCCATCCAACAGATTCCCGAGCAGATTGAAGAGGCAGTTCCGTACGGTGGTTCCGTACGGAGTACGACAGTTCCGTACAATTGGGCGGTGAGGGGGATTCGATCCCGGGCCGCGCATTGCGCTGCCGCCTCACGCCCACGGACGAACCCGGGATTCTAGCAGGCCGTGCAAACCGGCCTGCGGACCTCGGGGCCGGCGGCGCGAGGGTCGCAGTAACGCCCCGCGCGCCGCGTCCGTCCGCTTCACGGCCGTTACCTCAAACTGGCTTGCCCATCCCCCGAAACACCAGGCCCAACCGACCCGATGCTCAAGCTGGACCGCTACCTCATCAGCGAATTCGCGCTCGCGATCTTCGCCACGCTGATCGTCCTGCTCATCGTGACCGTCGGTGGCGCGTTCACCGACGTGCTCCAGGACATCGCCCGCGGCCGCGTGCCGGCGGGACTGATGCTGGCCCAGCTGGGCCTGGTGCTGCTGAAGTGGCTGCCGCTGATCCTGCCGCTGGCGCTGATGCTGGGCCTGATGATGGCCGTGGGCCGGCTGTACCGCGATTCGGAAATGCCGGTCATCGCCTCCATTGGCGTTGGCCCGCGCCGGATGCTCAAGCCGCTGCTTCTGGTCGTGGGTCCGCTGGTGGGCGTGGTCGCCGCGTGCTCACTGTGGCTGGGGCCGTGGGCCGACCGCGTCTCCAAGCAGATGATCAACGACGCCAACCGCAGCCTGGTGATGGCCGGACTTGAATCGGGCACCTTCACTGGCATCCCGGGCGGACGCGGGGTCATCTACGTGTCGAACATGTCCAAGGACGGCAGCGGACTGGAAAAAGTCTTCATGTACCGCCCGGGCGAAAACGGCCGGATGGACGTGATCACCGCCAACGACGGCAAGCTCACCGTTGATGAGGCGGGCCATCGCTACCTCACGCTCACCCATGGTTTCCAGATCGAAGGCCAGCCGGTCGGCGCGAAGGATTTCCGCCTGCTGCGTTACGCGCGCAACGAGATCCTGCTGCCCGCCAACGACGAACGCTACGACCCCGACTCACCGGAAATGAAGCCGACGCTGGAGCTGATGCGCGACAGCAGCCGCGAGGCGCGCGCGCAGCTGCACTACCGCATCGCGCCGCCGCTGCTGGCGCTGGCGTTCGCGTTGATGGCGGTGCCGCTGGCGCGCAGCATGCCGCGACAGGCGCGTTACGGCCGGATCCTGGTGGGCTTTTTGGCCTACCTCATCGGCCAGAACCTGATGACCGCCGGCAGGGGCTGGCTGGAAGACGGCAAGATCGCCACCGGCCTCGGCCTGTGGTGGCTGGTGGTGCCGATCATGGCCATCGCGCTTTGGCTGTACTTCACAGATGGCCGGGTGGGTCGCCCCAGGGCCGCGCGTGCCGGCAATGGAGCGCAGGCATGAAGCCGTTTCCGAAGATCCACGATCTCTACGTCGGGCGCGTCGTACTCGGCACGGTCGCGCTGGTCTGGGCGGTGCTCGCCGGCCTCGACGTGATGCTCGGCCTGGTGAGCGAGTTCGGCGACATCGGCAAGGGCAAGTACGGCCTTTCCGAAGCGTTCGTCTACATGGCGCTGAGCATTCCGCGAAGGCTGTATTACCTGTTCCCGTATGCGGCGGTGATCGGTTCGCTGATGGGACTGGGCCAGCTGGCGGCAACGTCCGAACTCACCGCGCTGCGCGCGCTGGGCCTGTCGCGCCGTCGCCTCGGCCTTGCGGTGGCCGGCGCGCTCGCGCTGCTGACCGCGGCGATGGTGTTCAACGGCGAGAGCATCGCGCCGTGGACGCAGCAACGCGCCGATGCGCTTAAGTCCGCCGCGAAGTCGGGCAATACCGTGGCCGCGCAGTACAGCGGCCTGTGGGCGCGCGAGGGCGAGACGATCCTCAGCGCCGTCGGCGGCCAGGAAGTGATGCGCAACGGCGACCGCTTCCTCGAACTTAACGACGTGAAGCTCTTCGAATTCGCGCCCGACGGACACCTGCGTTCGCTCGCTCACGCCCGTATCGCCGAACATCGCCCCGGCGGCTGGCTGCTGCGCGACGTGACGCGCAACTACTTCGACGAGCGCTCGGTGCGGCAGGTGACGGTGCCCGAGGAGCGGTGGGAATCGCAGCTCGACGCCGCTGCGCTGTCGGCCGGTACCGAACGCCCGCGCTACCTTTCGGCGATGAGCCTTCGTGCCGCGATCGAGTATCGCGAACGCAACCAGCTGGATGCCTCGGAGTTCGAGGAGCACTACTGGGGCCGCTGGTTCTATCCCATCAACGTGCTGGCGTTGTGCCTGGCGGCCGTGCCGTTCGCATTCGGCACGCTGCGCAGCGGCGGCATGGGCAAGCGGTTGTTCATCGGCATCGTGTTCGCGCTGGTGTTCTGGCAGTTGCAGACGCAGGCGGTGGGATTGGCGAAGGTGATCAAGCTGGACTTCCGCATCGCGTACCTGGCGCCGACGCTGGTGATGCTTGGCGTGTCGTACTTCCTGTTCAAGCGCCGCTCGGGTTGACCTGGCGGGTAGTCACCGCCCAGACGATGGGTTTCGCCGGGCGACCCATCCTGCGGCGTCGCCTGCTGCTACCGCTTCGGCAGCCGCACCATCCGCGTCCCACTCGCCCGGTCGTGCCACGTCAGCCGATCGCGATCCACCCACGCCCACCAGAATCCCAGTCCTGCCAGCAGCAGCGACGCACTGCCGACCACGAACCGGATCACCAGCGCACGCATACCCGGCGCGGAATGCCCGTCGGCCGCGACGACCTTCAAACGCCACGGCCGCATGCCGAGCGTCTGCCCGCCGCGTCGCCAGCTCGGCAGCGCGTAAGCGGCGGTGATCAGCCAGCACACCAGCCACAGCAACCACTGCAGTGCGCTGAACGGCGCGATGTTCTCGCGGCTCGCATGGCCGCTGGCGGTGAAGCCGACGGTAAAGACGAGCGAGGCCACCATCCACAACGCGATCACCGGCCACATGTCGTAGACGAGTGCGAGCACGCGCCAGCCGATGAGCGCGGAAGGTCGGGACGATGCGGAAGTCGATGCCATCGCATCAGGATAGCCGCTAAGCTGCGGCGATGACCGCACGCACGCCCGCGCAACGCCGCTCCATCGCAATGGCGCTGCCGCCGCTGCCCGACGCCGACGCCACGACCATCGGCCGCTTCCTCGATGCGATCTGGGCCGAGAACGGCCTCGCGCAGCCCACGCTCGACAGCTACCGGCGCGACCTGGAACTGCTCGCGCGCTATCGCAGCGATCGAAAGGGCGGCCTGGCCGATGCCGATCGCGCCGCGCTGTTCGACTACCTGGCATGGCGTTCGAAGGAAGGTTATTCGCCGCGCAGCAACGCGCGCCTGTTGTCGGCGCTGCGCGCGTTCTACGCGTGGCTGGTGCGACGTGGCGCGCGCAGCGACGATCCGACCGCGTTGCTGGATCCGCCGAAGCTGCCGCGCTCATTGCCCAAGGCGCTGGCCGAAAGCCAGATCGAAGCGCTGCTCGCCGCGCCCGACATCGCCACGCCGCTGGGCCTTCGCGATCGCGCGATGCTCGAACTGATGTATGCCGCTGGCCTGCGCGTGAGCGAGCTGGTGAACCTGCCCGCCACCGCGGTGAACCTGCGTCAGGGTGCGTTGCGCGTGATGGGCAAGGGCAGCAAGGAGCGGCTGGTGCCGCTGGGCGAGGAAGCGCAGCACTGGCTCGAACGCTACCTCGCGCAGTCGCGGCCGCAGATCGCCGGGAAGCGTGCGCTGGCACCGTTGTTCCTCGCCACCAGCGGTGAGGCGCCGACGCGCCAGCAGTTCTGGCAGCTGGTGAAGAAATACGCCGCGGCCGCCGGCATCGACCCGGACCGCATCAGCCCGCACGGCCTGCGCCACAGTTTCGCCACGCACCTGCTCAACCACGGCGCCGACCTGCGTGCCTTGCAGATGCTGCTCGGCCACAGCTCGCTGTCGACCACGCAGATCTACACACTGGTGGCGCGGGAGCAGCTCAAGCAGCTGCACGCGAAGCATCACCCACGCGGGTGAGGGTAGGCCGCTTACGCGGCACTGCCGCGTGGCCGGCCGAACGACCGGCCAGGGATGGCCGGGCAGGGAGATCCGAAGCCGAAACGCCGCGCCATGGATGGCAGCACTACGCCCATCAAGGTCATCCGCTTCGCGCGCCAGCTCAGCTATCGACGATTGGGTAGGACAGGACGGGCCATGGCCGGCCCGCCGGCGCCAAGCGCCGGCCCCCCATGAACCCCCGCCCAAACCCCATTCCCGCACCGGGACCAACGACACTCGCCGCCGATTGCCTGCGTGCCACAATCGGGCCATTCCCCCTCGCGGCCCCCGGCCGCCCGACAGGATCCGAATGAAACGACTTGTCCTCGCCGTGCTCGGCGCCATCAGCCTTTCCGCCTGCGCGCAGGCGCCCGGCGGCAACACGGACCCCGTCCCCGCCGCGACCGCCGCCGCCAAGCCCGCCGCCGCGCCCAAGGCGGCCGCCGGCACCCCTGATGCCCGCGCCATCGAAGCCGTCCGGGCGCTGAACCCGAAGGTCGAGGTCGAGCGCGTCGCCCCGGCGGCCATGCCCGGCTTCCGCGAAGCCATCGTCGCCGGCCAGGTCGTCTACGTGAGCGACGACGGCCGCTACCTGTTCCTGCCCGGTTCCGGCGGCGCGCTGTTCGACGTGGCCGCGAAGAAGAACCTCAGCGAGGGCGCCATGGAGGGCATGCGCAAGGAGCTGATCGCCACCATTCCGGTCAGCGAGCGCATCGTCTTCTCGCCGGCCAAGCCCAAGTACACCGTCACTGTCTTCACCGATGTGGAATGCGGCTATTGCCGCAAGCTGCACAGCCAGATCGCCGAGTACAACCGCGAAGGCATCGCCATCGAGTACCTCGCCTTCCCGCGCATGGGCCTGGGCAGCGACGACTACCGCAAGATGGTCGCCGTCTGGTGCGCGCCGGACCGCCGCAAGGCCCTGACCGACGCCAAGAGCGACCACGGCCCGACCAAGGCCGACTGCAAGACCAGCGTCAACCAGCAGTACGACGTCGGCCAGCGCGTCGGCCTGACCGGTACGCCGATGATCGTGACCCGCGAAGGCGTCCAGGTCGGCGGCTACCTCCCGCCGGCCGCGCTGCGCGAAACGCTGGACAAGCTCGCCGCCGAGCACACCCAGACCGCCTCCGCCACGGCCGCCAAGCCGGGCACCTGAGCTTCCCTGCAGCACGTTGCGACGCCGCCCGATGGGCGGCGTCGGCGTTTCCGGACCCGCCTTCGGGCGTTTCCGGCGGCGGGGCGGCGGGCGCTTGGGTACAATGGCGGGCCCGACGTTGCACGGTTCCCCGGACATGATCGTCCTCGAGGGCGCTTCCGCCCTGTCGCCGTTCCGCCTGGAACGGCTCCAAGCACGACTCCAAGCCCTCCATCCGTCCGTCCGCCTGCTTGGCGCATGGCCCGTCTACTGGGTCGAGCCGGAACCCGGTGAGACGCCCGACGCCGATGCGCTGAACCGCATCCTCCAGGCGCAACCCGACGCCGCACCGCGTGCAGGCGATGCGGTGTCGCGCTACGTCACGCCGCGTCTTGGCACGCTGTCGCCCTGGGCGAGCAAGGCCACCGAACTGCTCCACGGCGCCGAACTGCCGGTCAAGCGCGTCGAACGCGGCACGCGTTACGACCTCGCCGGCTGGCCGTCGGACGCGCCGACGCAGGGTGCGCTGGCGAAGGTGCTGCACGACCCGATGACGCAGTCGCTGCTGGAAGCGCGCGAGGACGCCATCGCGCTGTTCTCGGTGCCGGCGCGCGGCGAACTCGAACGCATCCCGCTGGCCGACCTGGAACAGGCGAACACGCGCCTGGGCCTGGCGCTGGCCGACGACGAGATCGCCTACCTGCGCGAGCGCTACGCCGCGCTGGGACGCGAGCCGTCGGACGTCGAACTGATGATGTTCGCGCAGGCGAACTCCGAGCACTGCCGCCACAAGATCTTCAACGCATCGTGGACCATCGACGGCGTCGAGCAGACCACGTCGCTGTTCAAGATGATCAAGCACACGCACGCGACCACGCCCGAGCACACGCTCTCGGCGTACAGCGACAACGCGGCGGTGGTGGAAGGCTACGCGAGCCGCCGTTTCCGCCCGGATCCGCACACGCATGCGTACCGCGAGGAAGCGCAGGTCGATTCGGCCTTCGCGATCAAGGTCGAAACGCACAACCATCCCACCGCGATCGCGCCGTTCCCCGGCGCGTCCACCGGCGCCGGCGGCGAAATCCGCGACGAAGGCGCGACCGGTCGCGGCGGCCGTCCGAAGGCCGGCCTCGCCGGTTTCAGCGTCTCGCACCTGCGCATCCCGACGTTGCCGCAGCCGTGGGAGCGCGAGCGTTCGCTCAATCCGCGCATGGCCACCGCGCTGGACATCATGATCGAAGGCCCGATCGGCGCGGCCGCGTTCAACAACGAGTTCGGCCGACCGAACCTCGCCGGCTATTTCCGCAGTTTCGAGCTGGACGAAGGAACGCAGGCACGCGCCTACGACAAGCCGATCATGCTCGCCGGCGGCCTGGGCGCGATCGATCGCGTGCAGGTGAAGAAGCTCGGCCTGCAGCCCGGCGACGCGGTAATCGTGCTCGGCGGCCCGGCCATGCTGATCGGCCTGGGCGGCGGTGCGGCCAGCTCGGTCGCGTCGGGCGAAAGCCATGAGGAACTCGATTTCGCCAGCGTGCAGCGCGACAACCCCGAGATGGAACGCCGCTGCCAGGAAGTCATCGACCGCTGCGTCGCGCGTGGCGAGGACAACCCCATCGCGACCGCGCACGACGTCGGCGCGGGCGGTCTTTCCAACGCGATTCCCGAACTGCTCCACGACTCCGGCCTGGGCGGCATCATCGATCTTGCGACGGTGCCCAGCGACGATCCGTCGCTCTCGCCCATGCAGCTTTGGTGCAACGAATCGCAGGAGCGCTACGTGCTCGGCATTCCGGCCGATCGCGTTGAAGAGTTCGCCGCGATCTGCGCGCGTGAGCGTTGCCCGTTCGCCGCGGTCGGTTACGCCACTGCGGAAGAGCGTCTGGTCGTCGGGTACGGCGCCACGCTCGAAACCGCGCGTGAAACCGGTCGCGAGTGGCCGATTGATTTGCCGATGGATGTGCTGTTCGGCAAGGCGCCGAAGATGCACCGCGACGCCCGCCGTCCGCCGGCCGCGCCGTGGCCCGCGCTGCGCTGGGACGGCCTTGAGCTGCGCGACGCCGCGCTGCGCGTCATGGCGCATCCGTCCGTCGCATCCAAGAACTTCCTGGTCACCATCGGCGACCGCAGCGTCGGCGGCCTCACCGCGCGCGACCAGATGATCGGTCCGTGGCAGCTGCCGCTGGCCGACTGCGCGATCACGCTGTCGGGCTTCGACAATTTCGTCGGCGAAGCGATGGCGATCGGCGAACGCACGCCGCTGGCGCTGATCGACGCCGCCGCCGCCGCGCGCATGGCCGTCGGCGAAGCGATCACGAACCTGTGTGCCGCGCCGGTCGAATCGCTCAACCGCGTCAAGCTGTCCGCCAACTGGATGGCCGCCGCCGGCCACGACGGCGAGGACGCGCGCCTGTTCGACGCGGTCAAGGCCGTCGGTCTTGAACTGTGCCCGGAACTCGACCTGAGCATCCCGGTCGGCAAGGACTCGCTGTCCATGCAGGCCCAGTGGCATGCGGACGGCCAGGCGCACAAGTCGGTCTCGCCGGTGTCGCTGATCGTCAGCGCGTTCGCGCCGGTCGTCGACGTGCGCGCGCAGCTGACGCCGCTGCTGTCGCGCGAGGACGAATCGGAGCTGTGGCTGATCGGCCTGGGTGCGGGCAAGCAGCGCCTGGGCGGTTCGGTGCTGGCGCAGTGCCATCCCGAAGCGGCCGATGGACAGGGCACGCTGCCGGCGTTCTCCGGCCCGCTCGGCGTTCCGGATCTCGACAACCCGCAGCGCCTGCGCGACTTCTTCGAACTCATCCGCGACGCGCGCGAGGCCGGCCTCGTCCGCGCCTACCACGACCGTTCCGACGGTGGCGCGTTCGCGGCGCTGTGCGAAATGGCGTTCTGCTCGCGCGTGGGCCTGGACATCACGCTGGATGGCTGGGGCGACGACCCGTTCCGCACGCTGTTCAACGAGGAACTCGGCGCGATCGTGCAGGTGTCGGTCGAGGACCGCGCCGAATTCGCAGACCTCGTAGCGCGCCACGGCCTGATCGATTGCGCCCAGCGCATCGCCCGTCCGACCACGGCACCGGCGATCCGCGTGCGCGACGACGGCCAGACCCTGGTCGAGTGGCGCTGGGAAGAACTTTTCGACGCGTGGTGGTCCACCAGCCATGCGATCCAGAAGCTGCGCGACAACCCGGAAGGCGCCGACGAGGAACGCACCGTCGCGCGCGATTTCAATGCGCCGGGCCTGAAGACGAAGCTCACGTTCGACCCGGCCGACGACATCGCCGCGCCGTTCGTGAACACCGGCGTGCGCCCGAAGGTCGCGATCCTGCGCGAGCAGGGCGTCAACGGCCAGATCGAAATGGCGCTGGGCTTCACGCGCGCCGGTTTCGAAGCGGTCGACGTGCACATGAGCGACCTCATCGCCGGCCGCGTCGAACTGGCCGACTTCAAGGGCATCGCCGCGTGCGGCGGTTTCAGCTACGGCGACGTGCTGGGCGCGGGCCGCGGCTGGGCGACGTCGGTGCTGGAGCGCAGCACATTGCGCGACGCATTCGCCGCGTTCTTCGCGCGCGAGGACAGCTTCTCGCTGGGCGTTTGCAACGGTTGCCAGATGCTGTCGCAGCTCAAGCCGATCATCCCCGGCGCCGAACACTGGCCGAAGTTCCTGCGCAACCGCAGCGAGCAGTTCGAAGCGCGCTTCGGTCTGCTGGAAGTCGTCGAATCGCCGTCGCTGTTCCTGCGCGGCATGGCGGGTTCCCGCATTCCGGTGGCGATCGCGCACGGTGAAGGCCGCGCCGAGTTCGACAGCGGTCTCGACCAGGCCGCCGTGAACGTGTCGCTGCGCTACGTCGATGGCAACGGCAACGTGGCCACGCGTTATCCGCTCAATCCGAACGGTTCGCCCGACGGCATCACGGGCCTTACCAGCAGCGACGGCCGCGCGACGATCCTGATGCCGCATCCGGAACGCACGCTGCGTACCGCGAACCTGAGCTGGGCGCCGTCCGACTGGGGCGACGATTCGCCGTGGATGCGGATGTTCCGCAACGCGCGCGTCTGGGTGGGCTGAGAAGGCGCGCGCAGGATGGGTTTCGTATGAAACCCATCCTTTGGGCCGCTGCGGTTCGATGGGTGTCGCTTTTCGCTCAACCCATCCTGCGCATCACTCCTGCGGCCGGACGTTGAGATACGCGCCCGCCATGTGCAGCGTCGCCCACAGGTCGTTCGATTCGATCGCCACCGAGCGGTCGAACATCTGCTCCGCATTCGCGCGGTCGCCGTTCAGCAGATACATCGCGCCGACTTCAGCCAGGCCGGTGCCATCGTCGTCGGTCGTCGCGAAATAGCGATCGAACAGCGGCTTGGCCTTGTCCCACTCACCGGCCTCGCTGTAGACGCGGGCGATGCGGAACACGTCGCTGTCCTCGTGCTTGCCGTTGAGGAGGGCGTCGAAGATCGCCTGGCCTTCGGCCTTGAAGCCGCCGAGGTAATACACGCGGCCCACCGCGATCTGTTCCCAGCTGCCCTTGCCGGCCTGGAGCTTCGCCACGGCCAGCAGCGACTTCGCCGCATCCTGGTTGCCCTTGGCGTGGTACATCTCCGCCGTGGTCTTCTGCTGCTTCTGCGCCGAGTAACCCACGCCCGCGCCCGCGACGAAAATGGCCGCCGCGATGGCGACCGACAGACTGCTCTTCATGTGCATTCCCCCTGATGGAGGCCGCAGCTTACGCAGCACCGCGGGAGGCGGGCAATGTGACCGATTCCCCCGATACCGGGTTGCCGGCCGGACGCGATGCCGGCACGCGTTCCCGGAATGCGCATCCCGAAACCGGGAGCCAGCCGGATCGCGGCCTGCACAGCCCAACTGCTAAAGTCGGCGGAAGGTTCCGAAGGTGAAAGTAATGGATCAGGTCGCCACCAGCACCGGGACGGACGAAGAGCGGATCATCGACGCGCTCCTCGCCAAGGGCAGGCTCAAGGAGGCGGACCTTGTCCGCGCGCGACGCCTGCAGGAAGACACCGGCGGCAGCCTGCTGGCGCTGCTCGCGCGGCTCGGGCTGGTGTCCGAACGCGACCACGCCGAGACCGCCGCCGAAGTCCTGAACCTGCCGCTGGTCGCCATCAAGGACGCGCCGGAACTGCCACCCGAAGGCGTCTCGCTGTCCACGCGCTTCATGAAGCAGTTCGCCGTCTGCCCGGTCGGCGAGAGCGACACGGTCGTCGACGTGCTCATGGCCGATCCACAGGACGCCTACACGCTCGACGCCCTGCGCCTGGCGACCGGTCGCGACATCCGTCCGGCGGTCGCCCTGCGTTCGGAAATCGGCGACCTGGTGGAACGCTGGTACGGCCAGGGTCGCAGCGCGATGGGCGCGATCGTCGAAACCGCCGAAGGCGAGGGCGCCGCGGGCGACCTCGACGACGTGGAGCATCTTCGCGACCTCGCGTCCGAAGCGCCGGTGATCCGGCTGGTGAACCTCATCATCCAGCGCGCCGTCGAACTGCGCGCATCCGACATCCACATCGAACCCTTCGAGAACCGCCTGAAGGTGCGTTACCGCATCGACGGCGTGCTAAGCGAAGGCGAAAGCCCGCCGGCGAACCTCACCGCCGCCGTGATCAGCCGCATCAAGATCATGGCGAAGCTCAACATCGCCGAACGCCGCCTGCCGCAGGACGGCCGCATCATGCTGCGCGTGCAGGGCAAGGAACTGGACCTGCGCGTGAGCACCGTGCCGACCGCGCACGGCGAAAGCGTGGTGATGCGATTGCTCGATCGCGAAACGGTGGTGCTCGATTTCAAGCGCCTGGGCTTCACCGACACCTTCCTTCCGCAGTTCCAGAAGGTGCTGGACCAGCCGCACGGCATCCTGCTGGTCACCGGTCCCACCGGTTCGGGCAAGACGACCACGCTGTACACGGCGCTGAGCAAGCTCAACACGCCGGACGTCAAGATCATCACGGTCGAAGACCCGATCGAGTACCAGATCGAGGGCATCAACCAGATCCAGGCCAAGCCGCAGATCGGCCTGGATTTCGCGCATGCGCTGCGCAGCATCGTGCGACAGGATCCGGACATCATCATGATCGGCGAAATGCGCGATCTTGAAACCTGCCGCATCGCGATCCAGTCCGCGCTCACCGGCCACCTGGTGCTGTCGACGCTGCACACCAACAACGCGGCCGGCGGCATCACGCGCCTGCTCGACATGGGCGTGGAGGATTACCTTCTCACCTCCACCATCAACGGCATCCTCGCCCAGCGCCTGGTGCGCAGGCTCGAGCTGACGCACGCGCAGCGCTATCCCGCTTCGCCGGAGGAAATCGAACGCTTCGACCTGCGCCGCTACCAGCCCGAAGGCGAGATCTTCCTGTACCACCCGATGCCGTCGCCGATCGCGCCCACCGGTTATCTGGGGCGCACTACGATCATGGAATTCCTCGTCATGAACGACGAGCTGCGCCGCGCGGTGATGCGCCACGCGGGCATGGGCGAAGTCGAACAGATCGCGCGCCAGCACGGCATGCGCACCATGTACGAGGACGGCATTTCCAAGGCGCTGCGCGGCGAGACGACGATCGAGGAAGTGCTGCGCGTCACCGAGGACGCGTAACGCATGGCCCTCTACCACTACAAGGCGCTCAACCCGCGAGGCGAACTGCTCGACGGCCAGATGGAGGCCGGCAGCAGCGCCGAAGTGGTCGCGCGCCTGCAGGAACAGGGACACCTGCCGGTCGAAGCGAAGCTCGCGAGCGAAGCGTCGGGTGCAGCCGTATGGAAGGGCCTGTTCAAGCCGAAGGCCTTCGCCGGTGCGCGACTGGTGCAGTTCACGCAGCAACTGGCGACGCTGCTCGGCGCGGGCCAGCCGCTGGATCGCGCGCTCACCATCCTGCTCGAACTGCCCGAAGACGAAGCGGCGCGCCGCACCATCGGCGACGTGCGCGATGCGGTGCGTGGCGGCAGCTCGCTGTCGACCGCGCTGGAACGCCAGCACGGCACGTTCTCGCGTCTGTACGTGAACATGGTGCGCGCGGGCGAGGCCGGCGGCAGCCTGCAGGAAACCCTGGCGCGGCTGGCCGATTACCTGGAGCGCACGCGCGCGCTGCAGGGGCGCGTGGTCAACGCGCTGATCTATCCGGCGATCCTGCTGGTGATGGTCGGAGGCAGCCTGCTGTTCCTGTTCGGCTACGTCGTTCCGCAATTCGGCGCGATGTACGAAAGCCTGGATGCGGAACTGCCGTTGTTCACCAAGATCGTGCTGGGCATCGGCCTGTTCGTGCGCGACTGGTGGATCGTGCTGCTTGCGGCGCCGGCGCTTGGCGTGTGGTGGTTCGATCGCAAGCGCCGCGACCCGGTATTCCGCGAAGCCTTCGATGCGTGGCTGCTGAAGCGGCGTTTCGTCGGCGGCCTGGTCGCGAAGGCCGAAACCGCGCGGCTGGCGCGCACGCTCGGGACGCTCGTGCGCAACGGCGTGCCGCTGATCACGGCGCTGGGCATCGGCCGCAACGTGCTCAGCAACCGCGTGCTGGCGGCGGACGTCGATGCGGCCGCGCAGGAAGTGAAGAACGGCGTCGCGCTTTCGACCGCCCTCGGGCGCGGCAAGCGTTATCCCCGGCTGGCGCTGCAGATGATCCAGGTCGGCGAGGAGTCCGGCGCGCTGGACACGATGCTGGTGCGCACGGCCGAGACGTTCGAACAGGAGACCTCGCTGGCCCTGGACCGCATGCTCGCCGCGCTGGTGCCGGTGGTGACGATCGTCCTGGCCGGCGTGGTGGGCGTGGTGGTGATGGCCGTGCTGATGCCGTTGTATGGACTCACCAACGCCATCGGATAGCCCGCTCGCGAGCCGTTGGCTCGCTCCCGGGCAGGAGTTCCACCCCGGTTCGCCAGGCGACATATACCCTCTTCACACTTGCGTCGCAGGAACTGAACATCGCCCCCCGCAGTCAGACCATTGGCTGCCGTTTTCGGGTAAACATCCTCTTCTTCCGGACGCACTCCCCAAAGGAACCCACATGCGTAACCGCCGTTCACTGACCCATTCGCCGTCGGCCGCCCGCCAGCGCGGCATGAGCCTGATCGAGATCATCATCGTGATCGTGCTGATCGGCGCGGTGCTGGCCTTCGTCGGTGCCCGCGTGCTCGGCGGCAAGGATCGCGGCGACTACAACATCGCCAAGGCGCAGGTGCAGACGATGGCCGGCAAGATCGAGTCCTTCCAGATGGACACCGGCCGCCTGCCGACCGCGCTGGAGGAACTGGTCACCCAGCCCAGCGACGTCAACGGCTGGCTCGGCCCGTACGCCAAGCCGGCCGAACTGAAGGACCCGTGGGGCCATCCGCTCGAATACCGCGCGCCGGGCGAAACCGGACCGTTCGACCTGGTCAGCCTGGGCAAGGACGGCAAGCCGGGTGGCACCAGCGTCGACGGCGACATCAAGTACGAGTAAGCCGGCGACCGGAGCCGACATGCATCGCGCGCGCGGCGTTTCCCTGCTGGAGATGCTGCTGGTGATCGCGCTGATCGCCGCCATCAGCGTGCTCGCGCTGGCGGCGATGAGCGGCGGCCGCGAAGGCGTGCAGCTGCGCTCCAGCACCAAACAGGTCGCCGCCGCGCTGCGTTTCACGCGCACCCACGCGATCGCGACCGGGCAGCCGCAGCGCTTCACGCTCGATCCGGTCAAACGCACCTGGACCGCGCCGATGGGCCGCAAGGGCGATGTCCCGCCGACGCTGAGCATCACCTTCACCGGTGCGCGCGAAGTGCAGCCCAAACGCGGCGAAGGCGCGATCGTGTTCTTTCCTGATGGCGCCAGCACCGGCGGACGCGTGCAGCTGGCCGCGCGCAAGGCGGCCTGGAACATCGACGTTGCCTGGCTCACGGGCGAAGTGAAGCTCAAGCGCGCGCAGGTGTCGCGATGAAGCGCGGCCAGCGCGGTTACACGCTGCTGGAAGTCATCGTCGCCTTCGCACTGCTGGCGGTGGCGTTGACGCTGTTGCTGGGCATCCTGTCGGGATCCACGCGACAGGTACGCCAGTCCGCCGATGCGGGCCGCGCGGCGATGTACGCGCAATCGCTGATGGACCAGGTGGGCGTCGGCGCGCCCCTCGCGGCCACCGAACGCAATGGCGAATTCGAGCAGGGCCGCTACCGCTGGCGACTGCGCGTGGCGCCGTGGCGCGATGCCGCGGTAGCGCGCAGCGGGCAACCGATGACGCCAGGTGGACCGGAGCTGTTCGAGATCACGCTGGCGATGCAGTGGGGCGAAGGGTCCGGGCAACGCCTGCAACTGCGCACGCTGCGTATCGCCGCGGCCGGCAGCGGAGGCACGCTGCCATGACGCGCGCACGCATCTCCGGTTTCACGCTGATCGAAGTGCTCATCGCGATGGTGCTGCTCGTCGCCGGCCTCGCGCTCGCGTTCGCGACGCTGGGCGCGGCCACGCGTACCGCGGCACGCGGCGAAGCGATGGCCGACCGCAGCGAACGCATGCGCTCGGTCGAGGGTTTCCTGCGTACGCGCCTGACCGGTGCGCGGCCGATCCCGTTCGACATCGACCAGTCGCGCGCGCTCGCCGTGCGCTTCATCGGCGAACGCGAACGCATGCGCTTCGTCGCCGACATTCCCGATTACCTCGGCCGCGGCGGTCCGTACCTGCACGACTTCAAGGTCGAAGACGCGGGCAACGGCGTGCGCATGACGCTGGCGCTGAGCATGGTGCAGTCCGGCAAGACGGTGGAGGAGCCCGACGCGCGTCCGCCGGAAATGCTGGTCGAAAACCTGCGCGAGGTGCGTTTCCGCTATCGCTCGCTGGACCAGGACGGGCGCCTTGGCGACTGGCTCGACACGTGGGAAGCGACCGAACAACTACCGCTGCTGGTGGAAGTGACGATGATCGATCGCGACGGCGCGACATGGCCGCCGCTGATCGTGTCGTTGCCGCTCGCGCCGGCGTTCACCAGTTTCGCGCTGCCGGTGCAGACGCAATGACGCGCGCGCATCGCCACACGTCGCTACCGGCCCCACGCGGACGCGGCGCCGCGTTGATCCTGGTGCTGTGGTTGATCGTGCTGCTGACCGCGCTCATCGGCGGCTTCGCGCTGGCCGCGCGTGTGGAAGCGCTGCAGGGGCGCGTGCTGGTGCGAGGACTCGTCGCGTCCAACGCCGCGCGCGCGGGGCTGGAGTATTCGCTGACGCGCGTGGTGGTGCCGGACACGCGCCTGCAATGGAAGCCTGATGGCAGCGTGCACCGCTGGCGCTTCGGCGATGCGGTGGTGGACGTGAAGATCGTCGACGAGAACGGCAAGCTCGATCTCAACCAGGCGCCGCATCCGTTGATCGCCGCGTTGATCCAGCGCCACGGCGTGGAGCCATCCGAGGCCGGACGCATCGCCGGGGCCATCGTGGACTGGCGCGATCCCGATCCGCTCACCCAGCCCGGCGGCGGCGCCGAGGACGGCGACTACGAGGCCGCCGGCCGGCCCTATGGCGCCAAGGACGCGGACTTCGAAAGCGTGGCCGAAGTGCTGCAGGTGCTGGGCATGACGCCGGCGCTGTACGCGAAGCTGGAGCCGGACCTGACCGTCTACAGCGGCCGCGCGCAGCCGGATCCGGCGTATGCGTCAGCGGAACTGCTCGATGCGATGGGGTTGAACGGCGCCGACCTGGTGGCCCAGCGCGGCCGGACCGAGGCCGGGCTGCCGCAGGAAGGCGGTCTGCCAGGGGGAAGCATGGCCGGCGCCGGCAGCGGCACCTATAGTATCGACAGCCGCGCGCGGCTCCCCGACGGTCGACAGTCGCTGCTGCGAGCGGTGGTTCGCACGGGCGGAGGGGGCTTGCCTGGCATGGCGTATGTGCCGTTGCGCTGGGAGGAGGGAGCATCACCGCGATGAACGCAAGGAGCGAAAGCCGGCCACAGAACCGGCCTGCCGCCGACTGGGCGCAGGACCGGCTGCGTCGCCTGGGTGCGCGACTCGCGCCGGGCGCGGGCGGGTTCGCGCACTGGTGGGCGCACAACCTCGCGGCGTGGCTGCCGGCGCGCGTGCGCCGCGTGCTGGGTTTCGATCGCGGCCGCCTGCTGCTCCAGGTCCAGGGCGACGGCGTGCAGCTGCGGCTGCAACAGGCGGGCGATCTCCGCGATCTCGGCGCCGTGCCGCAGCTCGCATTGCCGGACGACGACGCGATCGTCGCGCCCGTCGATCCGCTGGCCGCGCTGCTTCCCCCGCGCCTGGCCGACCTGCCGCGCTGGCTGCTGCTGCCCGCCGCCGCCGGCCTGCGCCGTCCCCTGACGCTGCCGGCCGCCGCAGGCGACCGCCTCCGCGACGTAGTCGGCTTCGAGATCGACCGGCAAACCCCGTTCTCCGCCGAGAACGTCGCCTTCGACGCGCGCCTGCTCGGCCGTCGCGATACCGACGGCATGATCGACGCCGAACTCGTGGTCGTCCCGCGCCAGCGTCTGGACGCGCCGATGGCGGCGCTCGGCGCGATGGCCGGCTCGCTCGCCGGCATCGACCTGTGCGCCGAGAACGGCGAGCCGCTGGGCGTGAACCTGCTCGATCCGGCGCAGCGTCGCCGCCATGGCGATCCGTTCCGCTACTGGAACCTCGGCCTCGCCGCGCTCGCGGTGCTCGCCACGGCTGCGCTGATGTGGCACCTGGTCGCCAACCGCCGCATCGCCGCCGATGAACTGGAAGCGCGCATCGCCAGCCAGGCGGCCGCCGCGCGCAACGCCGCCGCGCAGCGGCAGGCGCTGATCGACATGATCGAAGGCCAGGCCTTCCTCGACCGCGAACGCGCGGCGCGTCCGACCACGGTGGAAGTGCTCGACGAACTTAGCCAGCGCCTGCCCGACAGCACCTACCTCGAAAAACTCGCCATCGAGGACAACAACCTGCTGATGATCGGCCTCAGCCGCGAGGCGCCCTCGCTGGTGCAGCGCCTGCAGGGCTCGACGCTGTGGCGTGCGCCCTCGCTCACCGGCGCGCTGATGCCCGATCCGGTCAGCGGGCGTGATCGCTTCACGTTGACGGCCGAACTCGGCGCGCCCGCGGCCAAGGCGCCGGGCACGCAGCCGCGGCCGCAACCGCAGCCGGAGGACGCCGATGGCGGCTGATCCGACGCACGCACGTCCGCAGGCGCCGGCGGCGACGTCGCCGCGCGGCATCGGTCGCGACCAGTGGCTCGCGCTCGGCCTGTTGCTGGCGGCGTTGCTGCTGGGCTATCTGGTGCTGGTGCATCCGTGGTTCACGGTGCCGCTGATGGACGCCAACGAGCGCGTGGCGAGCCTTCAGCAACGCGAGCTTCGCCAGCGCATGCAGTTGCAGCAGGCGCCGCAGGTGCAGCAACGCCTCGCGCAGGTGCGCGCGCAGCAGGCGCGTTCGCCGGGCTTCCTGCCCGAAAGCAGCGCCGAACTGGCGACGGCCGGACTCGTGCAGCGACTCGAACGCGTCGTCGCCGAAGCCAGCCCGGGCAATCGCAGTTGCGCGATCAGTAACCGTTCGCCCTTGAGCGAACCGCGCCGCGATCGTTACGCGCGCGTGGTCGTGCAGGTGCGCCTGCGTTGCGGCACGCCGGAATTGATGAGCGTGCTCTACGCGCTGGAAGCCGGCACGCCGCGATTGTTCGTCGGCAACCTCAATGTGTTGTCCTCGCGCGGCTATTTCCTGCCCGGCGCGAACCAGCCCAGCGGCGATGGCGGACTGGACGTGAGTTTCGATCTCTACGGCTACCTGCGCCCCTCACCAAATAACAGCGCGCCCAACGCCGCCACGGAGGTGTCGCGTGCGCCTTGACGACGCCGGTCCGCGCACCTGGCTGCTGGCGACGGTCGCCGGCTGGGCGGTGTTCGCCTGGCTGCTGGCGGTGTTCGGCATGGGTCGCCATGCGCAGGCGCTGGAAGCCGATCCCGGCCTGCTGCGTCCGCTGCCGAACGCGCGTCCACCGGCGGCGGAGCGGCTGGGGCCGATGTCGCAGTACGCCGCGATCGCGCAACGTCCGCTGTTCTCGCAGGATCGCCAGCCCAAGCCGTTCTTCCTGCAGGGCGCGGGCGAGGGCGAAAGCCAGCAGGCCGCGTTCGACTACGTGCTGACCAGCGTGCTCATCACGCCGACGTTGAAGATGGCGATCCTGCAACCGGCCGACGGCAGCGAGTCGGTGCGGGTGAAGCTCGGCGAGGTGCCCGAATCGCATCCGGCCTGGCGCCTGACCTCGCTCGACGCGCGCAGCGCCGTGTTCGAAGGTCCCGAAGGCCGCCGGGAAATGACGCTGCGCGTGTTCGATGGTCAGGGCGGCCAGCCGCCGACCGCTGTCGGCATCGCGCCAGGCCCGAACCGACAGCAGCCGGTGGGCGTTCCGGTGCCTCCTCCACAACCGAACACGGCTGGCGCGAACGGCAATCGTCCCGGCGGCAACACGACCACTGCTCCGGCCGGCAACAATGCCCCGAACCGCAGCGCGAACAACACCCAGACGCCGGCCCCGACAACGCCGCCGCCCGAACCCAGCGAAAACACGCCAATGACGCCGGAGGCCCAGATGGAAGCCATCCGCAAGCGGATCGAAGCACGTCGTGCACAGATGCGGCAGCAGCAATCCGCGCAACCCCCGGCCCAGACGCCTTGAGAGACCGCATGAATTCCCGTCCGATCAAGCTCCGCCCAGGCATCGCCGCACAGGCGATCGTCACCGCGACCATCGCCAGCCTGCTGGCCTCGTGCGCGACCGCTCCGGTGCCGAAGATCCAGCGCGCGGACATGTCCGCGGCGCGTCCTGACGCGGTCGGCGCGACGGCCACCGGCGCGCCCGGCGCGACGGCGCAGGAAACGCTGCCCGAAGACAACACCGGCGGCGATGCGCGTCCGCAGATCCGTCGCGGCACCGGCCGGGTGATCAATCAAAGCGCCGCATCCGCGCCGCTGCCGGGGCTCGGCGCGACGACCGGCTCGGCCACGTTCAATTTCGAAGGCGAATCGCTTCACGCGGTGGTCAAGGCGATCCTGGGCGACATGCTCGGCCAGAACTACGTGATCGCCCCCGGCGTGCAGGGCACGGTGACGCTCGCCACGCCCAAACCGGTGAGCCCGGCCGAAGCGCTGAACCTGCTGGAGATGGTGCTGGGCTGGAACAACGCCCGCCTGGTCTACAGCGGCGGCCGCTACAACATCGTGCCGGGCGACCAGGCGCTTGCCGGCAACGTCGCCGCCCGCACCGGCGCGCCGAGCACCGCGCGCGGTTTCGAAGTGCGCACCGTGCCGCTGAAGTACGTCTCGGCGACGGAGATGGAGAAGATCCTCAAGCCGTACGCGCGCCCGAACGCGATCGTCAACGTCGACAACTCGCGCAACGTCATCACCGTCGGCGGCAGTCGCGCCGAGCTTGAGAACTACCTGCGCACGATCGAGGTGTTCGACGTCGACTGGCTGTCGGGCATGTCGGTGGGCGTGTTCCCGCTGCAGTCGGGCAAGGCGACGCGCGTGGTGGCGGACCTTGAGAAAGTGTTCGGCGAGCAGAGCAAGTCGCCGGTCGCCGGAATGTTCCGCTTCATGCCGCTGGAAGGCGCCAACGCGGTGCTGGTCATCACCTCGCAGGCGAATTACCTCGACGACATCCAGCAGTGGCTGGAGCGCATCGACAGCGCCGGCGGCTCCGTGCAGCTGTATTCGTACGAGCTGAAGTACATCAAGGCGAAGGACCTCGCCGATCGCCTTGCCGACGTGTTCGGCAGCGGTCGCGGCGGCCAGGCGGGCGAAAGCGGCGGTCCGCCGTCGCTGATGCCGGGGCTGGAATCGGTCGAACTGAAGGACTCCGACAACGGCAGCACCGCCACGCTCGGCGATACCGGAAGCAGCACGGGCACCGGTGGCGGCGGCAATGGCACGCTGTCGCTGAGCCAGCAGCAGAACGGCAATTCGAGCCTCACGCTGGACGTCAACGGCGACCGCGTGGGCGTGTCGGCGGTGGAGGAAACCAACTCGATCATCGTGCGCAGCAGCCCGTCGGCATGGAAATCGATCCGCGACGTGATCGAACGCCTCGACGTGATGCCGATGCAGGTGCACATCGAAGCGCAGGTCGTGGAAGTGCAGCTCAAGGGCGACCTCAAGTACGGCGTGAACTGGTACTTCGAACGCGCCGTCACCGACGCCGGCCTGCCCGACGCGGTCGGCCGCACGACCTGGAGCACGCTGGCGGGCAGCATCGTGCCGGGGAACGGCCAAGGCGGCGGGGGACTGTCGTGGACATTCCTGGGCCGCAACGCGGCAGCGATCATCAGCGCACTCGATTCGGTAACCGACCTGCAGTTGCTGCAGACCCCGTCCGTCGTCGTGCGTAACAACGCCGAAGCCACGCTCAACGTCGGCAGCAAGATCCCGATCTCCTCGGTCACCTTCAACCCCACCACCGGCAGCGATAACACCTACAGCCAGGTGCAGTATCTCGACACTGGCATCATCCTCAAGGTGCGGCCGCGCGTGGCCAAGGACGGTGTGGTGTTCCTCGACATGGTGCAGGAAGTCAGCTCGCCCGGCGCGCAGGACACCGCCGATCGCAACGGCAACGTTCGCATCGACACGCGCAAGCTCAAGACCGAAGCGGCCGTGCAGAGCGGCGACACGGTGATGCTTGCCGGCCTGATCAGCGACAGCGTCGAGCGCGGCGCGTCCGGCTTCCCGGGCCTGAGCCGCATTCCGGTGATCGGCGGTCTGTTCGGACAGCAGCGCTCCGCCAAGACGCGCAACGAAGTCATCGTCCTGTTGACGCCGACCATCATCCGCAACCCGCAGGAAGCGCGCGACATGACCGATGACTACACGCGCCGATTCCGCGCAATGGAGCCGCTGCAAAAGCGGACGCGTCGCCCGGGCCAGCAACAGTGACGAAGACGGCCGCCTCGCCGGCGGTCGTCGGCCCCATCGTCGTCGTCCCGGTCGGCACGGACGACGAAGCGCTCGACGCCTGCCTCGCCGCGCTCGACGCCGCCACCGCGCCGGGCACGCCGGTCTGGTTGGCCGACGACGCGCAGGCGGGGCCGCGCGGTTACGCGATCATCGAACGCTGGGTCGCGCGCACCGCACTGAAGGCCGACTACACGCGCCGCCAGCGCAGCGTCGGCGAAGTCGCGCACCTGGACGAAGTGCTCGCCGCGTGCGGCGATGCCGACGTCGCCGTGCTCGCCAGCGATGCCTTGCCTGCGCCCGGCTGGTTGTCGCGCCTTGCATCGAGCCTTGCCAGCGATCGCGCCATCGCCACCGCGACGCCTTGGTGCAACGCGGGCGAAGCCGCGTCGTGGCCGCGCATCGGCGAGATCGATCCGGTGCCCGACGACCTGGACCGCATCTCGCGGGCCGCGAAGGCGATGCCCGCATTGCAGCCCGAACTTCCCGCCGCCGTGAGCCACGCCGTGCTGATTCGCGGCGCCGCGCGACGTCGCGCCGGCGGCCTGGATGCCACCAGCTACGCCTCGTGGTACGCCGCGCTGATCGATCTTTCGTTGCGCCTGGCCGGCCTTGGCTGGCGCAACGTGCTGTGCGATACCGCCTTTGTCGCGCGTGGCGGCGAAGGCGGGCCCTTCGATGGCGACATGGACGCGATCGCCGCGCGCTGGCCCGACTGGCACGCACGGCTTGCGCATTACCTGATGCAGGATCCGCTGCGCGCCTCGCGCGTGCAGCTGGCGACCCTGCTCGAGCACCTGGGACCTCCGGAACCGCAACGTGACCTCTTCGCCTGACGCCAACGCCGCCATCGGCGCGGTGGTGGTGACCTACCGCAGCGCCGAAACCATCGACGACTGCCTCGCGCGCCTGCGCGCGGCCGAGGGCGTCGAAGCCATCCGCGTCGTCGACAACAATTCCGACGACGGCACGCTGGAAATCGTGCAGCGTCACGCCAGCAGCGACGCGCGCGTTCGCTTCATCGCCAACCCCGACAATCCCGGTTTCGGCGTCGCCTGCAACCAGGGCGCGCGCGATGCGGGCGACGGCGTGAAGTGGCTCGCCTTCGTCAATCCCGATTGCATGGTCGAACGCGACACGCTCTCGCGCCTGCGCGCGCTCGCCGCGCCGCAGGGCGAAGCGCTGCTGGGAGCGGACCTCGTCGACGACCACGGCGTGCGCGATGGCGCCGCGCGTCGTCGCGATCCCGATTTCGGCGCGATGCTGTCCGCCGCGCTGGGCGGCACGCCCGCGCCGAAGATGGAACTTCCGATAGACGACTCACGCACGTTGCAGCAGGTTGAAGCGGTCTCCGGCGCGCTGATGCTGATGCCGCGCGCGCTGTTCGAACGCCTGCACGGTTTCGATGAAGGTTATCGATTGCACGCCGAAGATCTCGACCTCTCGCGTCGCGCGCGCGAGTCCGGCGCGCTGGTCGCCGTCGCGAACCACGTCCGCGTGCTGCACGTGCGGGGCGTGTCGAGCCGCTCGCGCCCGCTCTTCGTCGAATGGCACAAACATCGCGGCCTGTGGCGCTATTACCGCAAGTTCGAAGCCCCGCGCCGCGGTGCGGGCATGAGTGCGGCGGTGTTCGCGGCGATCTGGCTGCGGTTTCCGGTGGCGTACCTGAAGGCCAAGGCGCGCACGCAGTGACGGAGCCGCCGCTCTGGCAAACGCTGAGCGAGGATGAGCTGGCTTTCATCGCCAGCCGCGACTACGGCGTGGATGCCGAGCTGCACCTGGACGCGCTGAAGAAGGTGCTGTTCGAACAGGATGGCTGCGCGTACGACGGTCAGCACTGGTATCCGTACGAGGTGATCGAACTCTGCGCCCACTGGTTGCAGCCCGGCCACGCCCGGGAGTTCGCGGCCTGCACGTTGCTGGTGATCAAGAACGTAGTCCAGGGCCACGACCGCTGTACCGATCTGGTCTACAAGTTCGAATGCAGGGCTTCCGATTACGCGCGGCTTCCGCCTGAGCTTTCGGAGCAGATTATCGCTGCGTACGTCGCATCCGGTCTGGTCTGAGCTTCGCGCCAACGCAAACCGCGGTTTGCGTCTGCGAAAAAAGCGCGTGGAAAGGGCGAAACAGGCCGGGAGATGCTGCCGATTCCGCACCAGGGATCGGCGTATGAAGCTCTCGGATGTGACTTTCATGCTGGACGTTGCCGGGGACGCAAGCCTCGATGTCGTCCGTTTCGAACTGATCGAAGGATTGTCCCGGCCATTCCGGCTGGAACTGGATCTCAGCGCCGCGCGGTCGGACATCGATGCCGACCGGTTGCTGGATACCGAAACGACATTCACCCTCCTTCGCGATGGCGAGCCGGTAAGGACCGTCACCGGCATCGTCACCGCGTTCGAACTGGGCGAGTCCGGTTTCAGGAGAACGCGCTACCGCGCCGTGGTCGAGCCGGAACTGGTTCGCCTAGATCTCTGGCACGGAAGCCGGATCCACCAGCAGTGCTCCATCCCGGAAATAATCCAGGCGCGGCTGCGCGAACGTAACCTGCATGCGCGTCTGACGGCGTCGCGCCCGCATGACGCACGCGAGTACAGCGTGCAGCACAGGGAGACGGATCTCGACTTTGTCTCGCGCCTGGCAGCGGAAGAGGGATTCGTCTATTACTTCGACGCCGGCGAACAGTCGCGGCTGACCTTTGTCGACGTCCTTCAAACCTCCCCGACGTTGAAGGAGAACGACGATATCGGTGTCGTGCACTACCAGCCCAATCCCGGTGGCGATGCATGCCAGCCGCATCTTTGGCATTTCGCAGTGCGACGGCAGTTGGCACCAGCGCGTGCAACGCGGCGCGACCGTACCTTCAAGAATCCTGACTACCAGCTGGAGCAAACCTATTCCTCACGCAACGGCGTGGGATACGAGCACTTCGATCACCCAGGCAGGTACAAACGCGACGAAGTTGGCCGGGCCTTCGTACGCACCGCGCTGCGACAACTCCGTAGCGATGCGACTATCGCCACGCTGGAAGGCGACGATGCAAGAGTGTGGCCAGGGCTCGCCTTCCTGTTGTCGGGGCACGGGAACGAAGCGCTCGACCGCGATTGGCGGGTCATCGCAATGCATCACCGTGGCGTACAGAGCATCGCCGAGGAAGAGGAAAGCGCCGACGCCCAGGATGGCACCCGTTATTCGTACACGGCGCAGGCCGTACCCGGCGACATGGAATGGCGCCCCGCGCCGCTGCCACGTCCCATCGTCGACGGGCTGCAGGTTGCCCATGTCGTCGGTCCGGAAGGGGAGCAGCTGCATACGGATGACACGGCTCGCGTCATGGTCTGGTTTCCATGGGACCGGGCCGGCGAGCGCGACGGCGCGACAGCGTGGCTGCGCGTCAGCCAGCTCTGGGCCGGCGCGGGATACGGCGCGGTCTTCGTGCCGCGTGTGGGCCAGGAAGTGCTGGTTGCCTACGTGGATGGGGATCCCGACCAGCCGGTTGTCGTTGGCCGCCTCTACAACGCGGCAAAACGTCCGCCGTATGCCTTGCCCAACCTCAAGACACTGAGCGCGATACGCAGCGAAGAGCACAAGGGCAGCGGCTATAACGAACTGCTGATCGACGACACCAGCGGCGAGCTCGCGACGCAGCTGCGAAGCACGCATGCCGCGACGCAACTCACGTTGGGGTACCTGACGCATCGGCGTGGTGCCGACGGGCGCGGTACGCCACGTGGCGAAGGCTTCGAGCTGAGGACCGACGCGGCTGGCGCGCTGCGTGCCGCGTGCGGTCTGCTGGTCACTACGTACGAACGCAGTCGTGCGAATGGCCGGCAACTCGACCAGCAGGAAATGGGCGATTGCCTCCGCGCATTGGCCGAAATGTCGAACACCCTGCTCGATGTCGCCGCGCAGAACCACGCGATGCCATCCGGCCACGACGCGCGCGACGCACTCTCGCAAGCCATCGAGAAGCTGGGTGCGGGTGCGAACGATCGCCCGAAGGAAGAGGGCGCACGGTCGATCATCGGCCTGAGCGCGCCCGACGGCATCGCCGCCGCGACGCCGAAGACCGTGCTGCTCGGTGCGGGCGAGAACGTCGAAGCCATCGCGCAACGCAATGCGTGCGTGACCGCCGCCGAGCGTATCCACCTCGCCAGCGGGAAGGGACTCAGCCAGTTCGCCGTCGATGGCGGCATCGTGCAGATCGCCCATCGGGGCGACGTCGATGTCCAGGCGCAGCACGGCCACCTGCGCCATGCCGCCCAACAGGACGTGCAGGCCAATGCGGGTGGCGACATCGTCCACACCGCGCGCGGCCGCGTGGTCCTTCAGACCGAAGCCGGCGCGGCGCTGGTGCTGGAAGGCCGCAAGGCCACGCTCTACGCCGACGTGTTCCAGGTGCATGCGAACGTCGAGGCCGACGGCCCGCAGTCGCTGGCCGGCGCGGTCAACGAATGGCCGCAGGCCAGTTTCGACGACCGCTACGTCGTGCGCGACGAGGACACCGGTGAAGCGCTGGCGGACGTGATCGTGCAGCTCATGCGCGCCGATGGAAGCGTGCTGCGGCTGACCACGGACGCGCAGGGCCGCCTGCCAATGCAGCAAAGCACATGGACCGAGCCCGTCTCGTTGCAGGTGCTTGGACGTCGAGCCACCACAGGGGAGGGCGAGTGATGGAACAGCAGGACGAAGTGATCGTTCCAGCGACGCTGGACGAGGATGGTGTGCGCGTTCACACCGCGACGATGACGCCGACGTCGGATGTGCGGTGCAAGGTCGTCAACGCGAAACTCCAGGGCGTGGTGCCGGTGGTGTTCGTGCCGGGGATCATGGGGTCGAATTTGCGATTCATCGAGGGAAAGAAGGCAGCGTGGCGACCGCCCAATGCCTCGTTGTCGCTTTCAGGGGTGTTCCAGTTGCTGAGCGCGATGGTGACCTGGATCCCCAAGGGGCCCCAACAGCGACAAAAGATCCTCAACCCTGCCGTAGTGGAGCCGGATCCGGACGGCCCCATCGATGTAGGCAACAGCGGGTTGACTGAGAAAATAGCTCGCCAGCGCGGCTGGGGCACCGTGATGAGCAGCGCGTACCACGGCGTCATGATCACCTTGCAGCGCGATCTGAACGCGATGGTGGAGCGCGGCGAGATCACGGATTGGTGGCGTGATCACGGCCTGCTCCCGCCAGCGGAATTCGGCGAGGAAACAGGCCAGACCGAGCTGACCTGCAAAGAGCTGGAGCATGCGCGCAACTACCGCTTCGAAGTCTGGGGCGGCGGCTACAACTGGCTCCAGTCCAATCGCGACTCGGGAAAGCAGTTGCGCGACTGGATAGCCAACACGGTACTGCCGTTCTATCGCGAGAAGAACCAGGTCGCAGAGAAAGTCATCCTGGTGACGCATTCGATGGGTGGCCTCGTGGCGCGGGGCGTCCGGCTGGCCGAGCGCGAAGCGGGCATCGGCCCCGATGCCAGCGTGGTGTTGGGCGTAGCGCAAGGCGTGGAGCCATCCACCGGATCGCCGGCCATCTATCACCACTGCCGTTGCGGCTACGAGGGGCCCGCACAGTTGATCCTCGGGCGCAATGCGCGTGAAGTCACGGCTGTTGTCGCGAATGCCCCAGGCGCCTTGGAGTTGGCGCCCTCGATGAAGTACGGCACCGACTGGCTCGAAGTGCGCAGCGAGGCCGGCGTGGCGTTGCGAAAGCTGCCGGTCAGCGATCCGTTCGAAGAGATTTACAAGAGTACCGAGTGGTACGGACTGGTGCCGGCATTCAATACCAAATATCTCGACCTTTCTACCAATGTTGGCGACACCAAGGACGTGGGCTATGAAGAATCGAGGACGAACTACAACGAAGCGTTGGATCGAGTTTCGGAATTTCAGCAGATGATCGGGGATGGATATTTTCAGCACACCCATGTCCACTTCGGCGATGACGATGGCGAGCGCTCCTACGAGCGCGCGATCTGGCAGGGTGATGTGCCATCAATCGAGGCCGGTGCGCGCATCACGCCGCTGAGTGATGACCACAACGGCCGCATTAGAGTCAACGACAATAGCCGTGCGGAAGTGAGATTTCAGAAGGCTTCCGGGCCGGGCGACGGCACGGTGCCTACGCGCTCAGGTACCGCACCGAAAGGCGAGAACATCCGCAGCCGCTTTCGTCACGGGCGCAATGGTCGAGGCGCGCACAACTTGAACCGTAAGAGTAAGCCTGATGGTTATGAGCATCAGCCAAGTTACAACGATCCGCGAGCGCAATGGGCAACCCTCTATGGCATCGTCAAGCTCGTGCAGGAGGCGAAGTGGCATGGCAAAGTTTGAGGCAAAACTTCAGGTGATTGTCGCCATCACTGTGCTCGCTCTGGCGTCCTGCGCCGGATCGCATCCCACCCGGAGCAACCCTTTGAATACTGCCGATTGGACCACGCATTGCTTTGGTCGCTTCCTTATCGACCTTCCTCGCGACGCACAAGTCAGTCAAAGCTACGAGCTGCGTCGCACACCGATCAAACCAGTTCAGGGTATGGCGGTCGCCGACATCGCCAGTACCTTGGCTGCGAGGGCGGAGGAGTTGAAAGCGACACCCCATCGCACACAGGGTCGAATGTTCATTCGAAGCGCCATCTTTGATGGGGGCGGAGGCGGCGTTCTCTCCTGGTCTCTCCCGTATAGCATTGCCGCAATGAGGCTAGAGGCTTACCTGACCGCGCAAGGAAGCAGCGTAGTTTATGCGCACAACCCTCGAGTGGCTCCGGACATGCAAGAGACGGCCGTCCGGCTTGTAGGTGAATTGGGCAGAAATCTCCATTCGCTAGCTAGCGGAGAGTTGCCGCCAAACGGGCGTCAGGTGTTCTGCATAGACGGTGCATACGTGCAAGGAAACGAGTTCCGCAGCGAGTCGATGAACATCACGGTGCGGTTGACAGAACACCCAGGCATGGTGTTCACGCTTTTCTCCACCACGCAGGGCGAACTGGAACCAACTCTGCTCAAGAGAATGGATGGTGATGGCGTCGGTAAGCTCCTGAGTATGTTCAGTGGCATGGATGTGCTGCGAAAAGGGCAGCGCGACGTGAACGGCCTCGATGCAGAGGAGCATCTGGTGGCGGCGAGCGAAAAGGGGCTACGCGGCTACGCGTTCAACTGGGAAGCGCAAGGCCGGGCGCAATCGGTAGCGGCGCCGCTGCTGTCGGCCGACCTCGCCGTGATGCCGTCGGGCGCCGATGCGCCGCCGGCTTTCACGTCCGATGCCGAGGCTCTCAAGCTATGGGACGCCCTGATCAATTCGATTCGCCCGCTTCCCGGAAGCCGCGACGCTCCGCCGCCGGCGCCGCGCGAACCACCGCTGTCGTCCGAATCGTTCGAGCAACGCGAGTTCAATCGCCAAGCCATGGATCACTTCATCGCAACAGGGCAGTGGCTCACGCCTCCGAAGGAAAATGGTCAGCTCTGATGCGACGCAGAGAACCTCGCTCGTTAAGGTTGTCGGGACTGGCTGTCGTGACCATCGCCGCCGCTTTGAGTTCGTGTGCTTCCCATCATCGCGGAAGGGTCAACGAGGTGGAAACTAGTGAATGGGAAACTCATTGCTTTGGACGCTTCCTTATCGATCTGCCAAATGACGCGGAGATCTCCCAAGCGTTCGACTTGGAAGGGGCGTCGATAAAGAAATTGCAAGATATGAAGGTTGGCGATGTGAGTTCTGCGCTAGACACACGCGAGAATGTGTTGAAGGCAACCCCGCACAGAACGCGGGGCGTAATGTTTGTTGATCGTGTGACGTTTCAGCATGGGTCCGCCGGCATAATTCGGTGGCCAGAGCCATACTCGGTTGCCTTGCAGTATCTGGAAACCTTCCTGGTCGCGCAGGGTAGCGACGCCGTTTATCAGTATGTTCCTCAGATCGATCCTGCGCAGCGTAATGCGGCATACCGATACGTGGATTCGCTGAGTCGCGATATGTACTCCCTGAATGCCGGTCAGATTCCGCCCGTCGGCGCGCAAGCGTTCTGTATCGAAGGCGCTTATCTGAAGGGCAACGAGTTCCGCAGCGAGTCGATGAATATCACAGTCCGGTTGCCAGACCATCCAGGCATGGTGTTCTCGCTTTCATCCACTACAGCAGGTGATGTCGATGAAACATTGATGCAGCGGATGAGCCATTTCGGTAGCGGCATCATCCGGCGCACTGCCGGGATACAAACGTTGCGTAAGGGCGACAGAGCTGCCAGCGGCATCAAAGGGCAGGAGTATCTGGTCGCGGGCACAGAAGACGGGGAGCGACGCTACGTCTTCATCTTCGAGAACTTCTACAAGGCAATGTCGGTGGCGAATCCGCAAGTGAACGTGGATATGTATGTCGAAGGGAGGCCCGACCAGGCGCCTGCAATTACCAGCGATGCCGAAGCCCTGAAACTATGGGACGCCCTGATCGACTCCGTCCGTCCGATCTCCGGAAGCAGCGACGCAGCACGCGAGCCGTCGTCACCCTCCGGGTAGTCCAAGCAGCGCGAGACACCCTCACTCCAACGCAAACCGCACCACGAACAACGCCGCGACGATCCACACCGCCATGTGCACCTCGCGCGCGCGGCCGGTGAAGAGTTTCAGCACGGCGTAAGCGATGAAGCCGAACGCGAGGCCGTTGGCGATGGAATACGTGAACGGCATCGCCAGGGTGCACAGCGCGGCGGGGATGGCTTCGGTGAGGTCGTCCCAGTGCACGTCGCCGAGTTCGCGCAGCATCAGGCCGGCGACGAACAGCAGGGCGGGCGCGGTCGCGTAAGGCGGGACCATCGCGGCCAGCGGCGAGAACAGCAGCGCGAGCAGGAACAACGCGGCGACGACGAGCGCGGTCAACCCCGTGCGTCCGCCGGCCTGCACGCCCGAGGCGCTTTCGATGTACGCCGTCGTGCTGCTGGTGCCGAGCATCGAGCCGGCGAGGATCGCCGTGCTGTCGGCGAACAACGCGCGGCCGAAACGCTTCTGCTGCGCGGCGGACGCATCGTCCGGCGGCAGCAGGCCGGCGCGGCGCGCGACGCCCATCAGCGTGCCGGTGGCGTCGAACACTTCGACCAGCACGAACACGATCACGACATGCAGCATCGCGGCGATCGAGAATCCTTCGCCACCGCCCAGCGCGCCGCGAATGTCCAGCTGCAGGAACGTCGGCGCCAGGCTCGGCGGCATGTCGATGAGGCCGTGGTATTGCACGCGCCCCAGCAGCAATGCGGTGGCGGTGACGGCGAGGATGCCGATCAGGATCGCGCCCTTTACCCGCCACGCTTCCAGCACGGCAATCAGCAGGAATCCCGCGACCGCGAGCAGCGGTTCGGGTTGGCGCAGGTCGCCCAGCGAGACCAGCGTGTCGGGATCGCCGACGATCAGTTCGGACTTCTGCAGCGCGATGATCGCCAGGAACAGGCCGATGCCGGCGGTGATCGCGCTGCGCAACGAATGCGGAATCCCCGCGATCAGCCACGCACGCGCGCCGGTGATGGTGAGCAGCAGGAACACGATGCCCGACACGAACACCGCGCCCAGCGCCTGTTGCCACGTGTAGCCCATCGCGCCGACGACGGTGAAGGCGAAGAACGCGTTCAAGCCCATGCCCGGCGCCATGCCGACCGGGTAGTTCGCGGCGAAGGCCATCACGAAGGTGCCGATCGCCGCGGCAAGGCAGGTCGCGACGAACACCGCGCCGGTGTCCATGCCCGTATTGCCGAGCACGCTGGGGTTCACGAACACGATGTAGGACATCGTGAGGAACGTTGTGAGGCCGGCGACCAGTTCGGTGCGCACGTCGGTGCCGTGCTGGCGCAGCTTGAACAGCGCGTCCAGCGCGCGGGGGGCGGGGCGGGCCATGGCGGGGGGTCCAGGGTCGGGGAGCGCAGGGAACCGGGAAGGGTAGCGGTGCGGGCGCCGCACAGCATCGGGAAATGATCGCCCGCGCGGCGTGAGGCCGCAGCGCTTCTCGGGCGGCCGTTTGTGTCTTCACATGTCGCTTTCGTCACGCGACGCACACATTCCGTGCCGAACCTGCGGACGCCGTCACGTTCGGCATCTCCAAAACCGGACGCAGCGCCGGTTGTAGGCGGCCGGCGGGCGGTACCTTGCGCCCGCTCGCCGCGTGACTCGCGGCCGACAGGGGAAAACACATGGACATCAGGCAGGGCGCGCGGGCCGGCATGCTCGCGCTCGGGCTGTGCATGCTCGCCGCATGCGGTGGGGGCGGCGGCGATGGTGGTGGCGATACCTTCTCGCCTCCCGCGAGCGGCGGCGGCGGTGGCGGAACGCCGACCGCGCCGGAACCGCCGGCGCCGTATCCCGACATCCCGGCGACCGACGGCGACGCCGCGCGTTTCCTGACGCAGGCGACGTTCGGCCCGACCGCGTCCGAAATCGCGCGCGTGCGCCAGATCGGCTACAAGCGCTGGATCGACGACCAGCTGACGAAGGCGCCGACGCAGATCCTGCCGCACCTGCAGCAGCTGGTGACCAACGGCGTCGCCGCGCCCACGCCGCAGAACCGCCGCAATTACTGGCTCTGGCAGGCGGCCAGCGGCGAGGACCAGCTGCGCATGCGCATGGCCTTCGCGCTGAGCGAGATCATGGTGGTGTCCGATCGCGAAGTCGCCGACGGCAACGCCACGGTGTTCCGCATCGCCGATTACCAGGACACGCTCGCACGCGGCGCGTTCGGCAGCTATCGCGCGCTGCTGGAGAAGGTGTCGGTGCATCCGGCGATGGGCTATTTCCTCAGCCACGTCGGCAACCGCAAGGCGGATCCGCGCCGCAACATCACGCCCGACGAGAACTACGGCCGCGAAGTGATGCAGCTGTTCTCCATCGGCCTGGTGAAGCGCAACAAGGATTTCAGCGCGGTGCTGGACGCCAACGGCCAGACCATCCCGACCTACGACGAGCAGGTCGTCAGCGGCATGGCGCGCGTGTTCACCGGCTGGACCTACGCGGGCCAGACCGACGCGCAGTTCGGCCGTGGCGACAACACCAGCTACGCGCCGATGGAATGCCACACCGCATTCCACGACGACCAGCCCAAGCAGATCTTCGACGGCATCGTCATCAGCGAAGGCAACAACTGCGTGGCGAGCATGGCCAAGACGCTCGATGCGCTCGCGGCCCACAGCAACACCGCGCCGTTCATCAGCCGCCAGCTGATCCAGCGTTTCGTCACCAGCAATCCGAGCCCGCAGTACGTCGAGCGCGTCGCCAACGTGTGGACCACCAGCGCCGGCGACATGGGCAAGGTGATCCGCGCGATCCTGCTGGACACCGAAGCACGCATGCCGCCCACCGATGCATCGTTCGGCAAGCCGCGCGAGCCGCTGGTGAAGCTGGTAACGCTGTGGCGCGCGTTCAACGCGCAGTACGTGCCCAGTGCGATGGGCGAGGTGCGGTTCGCGTTCTCCAACGCGGGCGATCTGGCCAACTCGCTGCAGCAGGATTCGCAGCGCGCGCCGTCGGTGTTCAACTTCTTCGAACCCGACTACCGCCTGCCCGCGGCCGATGGTGTGCAGGGCATGTTCGCGCCGGAGTTCCAGATCCTCACCGAGGCGACGTACCTGAGCATGCTCAACCAGCACGATTCGCTGGTGTGGAGCAACGCCGCCGCGCCGCCGACGGCGACGACCAACGCGCCGTACCTGGACCTCACCAAGCTCACCACGCTGGCCGAGGCGAAGGACCACGCCGGCATGGTCGCGCAGGTGAACCTGCTGATGTTCTACGGCGCGCTGAGCAGCGCCAACGCGCAGGCGATGGTGAACATGCTCGACCGCCTCGCCGCCGCCAACGAATCCGCCGCCAATCGCGCCAAGTCGCTGGTGCTGCTGGCGATGGCCACTCCCGAATTCGCGATCCAGCGCTAGGAGCCCGTCATGTCCCGTCCCATTCGCGAAGACCGCCGCGCTTTCATGCGCCGCGTTCAGGCCGTGATCGCAGGCGGCGCCGCGTACGCGCTGATGCCGCAGCTGGAGCTGGTCGGCCGCGCGTTCGCCGCCGAGCCGCTGCCCGGCAACGATTACAAGGCGCTGGTCTGCATCTTCCTGTTCGGCGGCAGCGACTCGTTCAACATGCTCATTCCGCACGATTCGGCGGAGCATGCGACGTACCTGACCAGTCGCGGCGGCGTGTTCGATGCGACCACCAATCCGTTCGGCCTGGGTTATGCGCGCGATTCGCTGGTGCAGGTCGCCGATACCAACGGCAAGACGTGGGGTTTGAATCCGTCATGCGGCGCGATGAAGCCGCTGTTCGATGCAGGCGAACTTTCGTTCCTGGCGAACATCGGCACGCTCGCCGTGCCGATGACGAAGGACGACGTCACCAAGCGCTCCAAGCCGCTGCCGCCGTACCTGTACTCGCACAACGACCAGCAGAAGCAGTGGATGCGCGGCCACACCAATCGCAGCGGCCTGACCGGCTGGGGCGGATTGCTGGGCGATCGCGCGGAAGCGTCGAACCTGGGACTGCAATCGCTGCCGCCGTCGATCTCCATCGCCGGCAGCAACCTGTTCCAGTTCGGTCGCACGACGTTGCCGTTCGCGATGTCGTCCGGCGGCGCGACCACGATCAACCGCTTCCGCACCAACGGCAGCAACGCCGACCGCGTCCGTTACGAATCGCTGCGCGCGATCATCGAGTCGTCGCACAGCCCGATCCTGCAGGACCAGTACGCGGTGATCGGCGAAAGCGCGATCGACCTCAACGACACGCTTCGCGTTGCGCTGGATCCGGCGAACGGCGGCGACATCGCCACCGTGTTCCCGACCGGCAGCGGCGTCGCCTCGCAGCTCCGCATGGTCGCGCGCATGATCAAGGCCGCCCGCACGTCGGCGATCAACCATCGCCGCCAGATCTACTTCGTGAGTCTGGGCGGTTTCGACACGCACCAGAACCAGATGGCGGCCAACGGCCACGGACGTCTGCTCCAGCAGCTTGCGGAGGGGCTTGCTTCGTTCCGCGCGGCGCTGTCGGAAATCAACGCGCTCAACGACACCCTCACCTTCACCATGAGCGACTTCGCGCGCACGCTCAACAGCAACGGCAACGGTACCGACCACGGCTGGGGCGGCGTGCAGCTGGTGATGGGCGGCTCCAGCACGAACGGCGGTGCGTTGCGCGGCAAGCAGGTGTGGGGCAGTTATCCGATCCTGGAACTCGACGGTCCGCAGGCGGTGGGACGTGGCCGCATGGTGCCGACGATGTCGGTCGGGCAGATGGGCTCGACGCTGGCGCAGTGGTTCGGTTTGCCGGCGGGCGAGGTGGGGACGATCTTCCCGGGGATCGAGAATTTCGATCCGAAGTTGGGATTCCTTGGGTAAGCCTTCGCGCCCAAGAAAACGTCATCCCGGCGAAAGCCGGGACCCAGGCCGATGACGTCGGGTTCGTTCAAACGGGGGTCTTGGCCTCACCCGTCATTCCAGCGAAAGCGCCTCACCCGTCATTCCAGCGAAAGCTGGAACCCATGTTGATCTTGCTCGACGTTCGCGAATCCGCGCAGAACGAAAGCGAAATGGGTTCGAGCTTTCGCTGGAATGACGCGCCAGGGGAGTGCAGTAGGGCGCCGTAGCGTTGCGGGCCTGGGTCCCGGCTTTCGCCGGGATGACGTCGTTAGACAGTCCGTAGGATGGGTTGAGCGTAGCGAAACCCATCCTACGAAGTGCAGCCCCTCTCCCATCGGGAGAGGGATTGGGGCGAGGGGCAACGAAGGGAGGGCGGCGAACCAGCAGTGCAGTGATGCACAGCGAACGCGAGCGTTGACGCTCCGTTACCCCTCATCCGCCCTTCGGGCACCTTCTCCCGAAGGGAGAAGGGAAAGCGGAAGCGTTCAACGAAACCGGTTGATCAGATCCCGCAACTCACGCGCCGCGTCCGCCGCGGCCTGCGCGTAATCCTCGCCCTTCGATGCGTACAGGATCGCGCGCGAGCTGCTGACCATCAGCCCCATGCCGTCGCTGCTCTTCGCGTTCGTGACGACCGCTTCGACATCGCCGCCCTGCGCGCCGACGCCCGGCACCAGGAACGGCACGTCGTCGCCAACGATCGCGCGCACCTGTTTCAACTGCTCCGGCCACGTCGCGCCGACGACCAGCGAGCAGTTTCCGTTCGTGTTCCATTCGCGCGCCACCTTTTCGGCGACGTGCTGGTACAGCGGGCGGCCATCGACGACCAGGTCCTGCAGGTCGCCCGCACCGGGGTTCGACGTGCGGCACAGGATCACCACGCCGCGATCGGCGCGATCGAGGAAGGGTTGCACCGAATCGCGACCGAGGTAGGGATTGGCCGTCACCGCATCGGCGGCGTAACGATCGAACGCTTCGGCGGCGTAATGCTGCGCCGTGCTGCCGATGTCGCCGCGCTTGCTGTCGAGGATGACCGGCACGCCCGGATGCGAGGCGTGGACATGCGCGATGAGGCGGGCCAGCGCGTCTTCGGCGCCGAGCGCGGCGAAGTGCGCGATCTGCGGCTTGAACGCGCACGCGTACTGCGCGGTGGCGTCGGCGATGTCGCGGCAGAAGCTGAAGACCGCGTCGGTGTCGCGTGCGAACTTCGCCGGGAATTTCGCCGGTTCCGGATCGAGGCCGACGCAGACTAGCGAGGCCGCGTCGTTCCAGCGCTGTTTCAGGGATGACATGAAGGTCATGCTGGATCCTTTCCGTTTCTGGGAGACCTTGCCCGCCCGTGTTGAAGACAGGCGCGCAGGCAACAGCGGTCACTGACGACGGGCAGCGTGACAGCCTGGATCCCGGCCTTCGCCGGGATGACGTTCCGACAAAGCCGCGCCCGCAGATGCGGGCGCGGGTCGGATCGTCACTTCAACGCCTTGAAGCGCAAACGGTGCGGCTGCGCGCCTTCCGCGCCGAGGCGACGCTTCTTGTCCTCCTCGTACTCGCGGTAGTTGCCCTGGAAGAACTCCACGTGCGAGTCGCCTTCGAAGGCGAGGATGTGCGTGGCGATGCGATCCAGGAACCAGCGATCGTGCGAGATCACGAACGTGTTGCCCGGGAATTCCAGCAGCGCGTCTTCCAGCGCACGCAGCGTTTCGATGTCCAGGTCGTTGGACGGTTCGTCGAGCAGCAGCACGTTGC
>Ga0209257_1000793_pt1 | contig 46093 bp, 39 predicted proteins | sample AraplaCvi_mCL_r2_FD_184277 | JGI IMG/M metagenome (GOLD analysis project Ga0209257, IMG submission 184277) | Arabidopsis root microbial communities from North Carolina, USA - plate scrape MF_Cvi_mCL_r2 (SPAdes) (version 2) | ecosystem: Host-associated > Plants > Roots > Endosphere | place: USA...
TCCATCTGCGAGTGGTCCATCTGCGAGTGGTCCATCTGCGAGTGGTCCATCTGCGAGTGGTCCATCTGCGAGTGGTCCATCTGCGAGTGGTCCATCTGCGAGTGGTCATGGCCCGTGCGTTGCACGGGCGCATGCGCCTGCCGACGGTGTGTCTCCGTGCCGGCCGGGTTCGCGGCGGCCGCCTGATCGTCGGGCCCGTCAGCCAGCGCATGCCCGTCAGCGTGCTGCGCAGACCCAGGCGTTTCATCGCGGCTAACGCCTTGCCCATGCACATCCTGGGCAGCAGCGAAGCCTGGCAGCAGCGCGCTCAGCAGCGCAGCGGACAGGCGGGTCCGAATGCTCATTCGACCACCTGCACCTGCCGCATCATGCCGGCCTCCATGTGGTACAGCAGGTGGCAGTGGTAGGCCCAGCTGCCCAATGCGTCGGCGCGCACGCGGTAGCTTCGGCGCGTGCCCGGCGGCATGTCCACGGTGTGCTTGCGCACCATGAACTCGCCCTGCGCGTCCTCCAGGTCGCTCCACATCCCGTGCAGGTGGATCGGGTGGGTCATCATGGTGTCGTTGACCAGCACGATGCGCAGGCGCTCGCCATAGTTGAGGCGCAGCGGCTTGGCATCGACGAACTTCAGGCCGTCGAAGCTCCAGGCGAACTTCTCCATGTGCCCGGTCAGATGCAGCTCGATCTCACGCCCCGGCTCGCGCCCGTCCGGGTCCTCGAACAGGCTGCGCAGGCGCGCGTAGCTGAGCACATCGCGTCCGTTTCCGCGCAAGCCGATGCCGGGGTCGTCCAGTTTCGGCGTGGGCGACATCGTCTGCATGTCCACCAGCGGATTGCCCCGCTCGCTTTCCGGATGCGTCTGCATGCCCTGCGACGTGGAGCCCATGGCCTGGTGGGCGCCATGCATCGCATGCGCATTCGCGGCCGCTGTCCCATCCGCCGACGCCGCGTCGCCATGTCCCATGCCCGCATGCCCCATCGCCGCGTGATCCATCGCGCCATGCCCCATTGCGCCATCCGACATCCCGCCATGGCCCATGTCGGCCATGCTCAGGATCGGCCGTGCATCCACTGCGGGAACCGGCGCGCGCAGCCCCTCGCGCGTGGCCAGCGTGCCGGCCACGTAACCGGTGCGCCCAAGGTCCTGCGCGAACACGGTAAAGGCGTCCTGCCCGCTCGGCGTCACGATCACATCGAAGGTCTCGGCCGTGGCGATGCGCAGCTCATCCACGGTGACCGGATGCACGTACTGACCGTCTGCGGCCACCACGCTCATCTTCAGGCCGGGAATGCGCACGTCGAAGTGCGTCATCGATGAGCCGTTGATCAGCCGCAGGCGCACCCGCTCGCCGTGCTTGAACAGCCCGGTCCAGTTGCCCAGCGTGGTCGTGCCATTGAGCAGGTAGGTGTAGGTGTTGGCGTTGACGTCGGACAGGTCGGTCGGGGTCATGCGCATCTGTCCCCAGGCTGCACGGTCCTGCAGCGTGGCGCGCAGGCCATCGCGGCGCGCATCGCGAACGAAGTCGCCCACGGTGCGCTGCGCATAGTTGTCGAAGTCGGACATCTTCTTCAGCCGCGCGAACAGCGCCGCTGGATCCAGGTCCGTCCAGTCGCTCAACAGCACCACGTAGTCGCGCTGATAGGAGAACGGCTCCGGCTCGGCCGGGTCGATGATCAGCGGCCCATACAGCCCGGCCTGCTCCTGGAACCCGGAATGGCTGTGGTACCAGTAGGTCCCGCCCTGGCGAACGTCGAACCGGTACTGGTAGGTCTGGCCGGGCCCGATGCCATCGAAACTCAATCCCGGCACGCCGTCCATGTTGGCCGGCAGCACGATGCCGTGCCAGTGCAGCGAGGTGGTCGTGCCATGCACCGACCCAGGCGGCAGCGCATTGCTGACCCGCAGGTTCACCGTACTGCCCTCGCGCCAGCGCAGCAGCGGCGCAGGCAGGCTGCCATTGACGGTCACCGCCGTACGCGGCTTGCCGGTGAAGTCGACTGGCGATGTGCCGATCCGCAAATCGAACTCGGTGCCGGCCAGCACGCCTGGCGCGTGCGCGGTCGCCAGCGCCCAGCCATGCCGCGGCCAACCGCCCAATCCAGCCAGCACGCCGCCCGCGGCCAGGCCCTGCATGAAACGCCGCCGCGCGGCATGAACCGGCGCACCTTCGGCACGCCCAGTGAAAGGAAACGACATGACACCTCCATCGCAGACTGAAAGACATCCGCGCCCAGGCAACGGATGCTGGCCAGACACGGCCACGCCCCGGGCGATCAGGCGCCCGGCTTCAGTGCGTCATGCGATGGGAGGTCGAAGCGGCAGGCGCTGGGGTGCGGCGGCCAGGCGATGCACCGGCGCGACCACGACCGAGGGCGGCGGCGGCGAGACCGTCAGCCACCGCAGGCCCGGCATCAGCGCGCTGGCCTGGTGCAGGCAGTCGCAGCGGCAGGCGTCGCGGTCCTTGCAGCAGGTGTCGTCGCGGGAATGGTCCGCATCCGCATGGTCGGCTGACGCATGCGCCGCCTTGGCCCCAGCGGCCTTGTCGTGACACGCGGCCATGCCGGGTTGCGGCGCCGGGGACGACATCACTTTCGCCCCGTGTTCCATCGCCGCCATGCGCACGCCCGCCGCCGCGCCGGCCGCCCCGTTGAACACGAGCAGCACGCTGAGCAGGATCCGCAACAGGAACGAGGCAAGCGACATGGCGCTTACTGTAGCCCAGCGCCGAGCGCAGGTCAGGCCGCGACCGCCCCGCCTGCCCGATCCGGGCAGCTGCCTCGGCGGCATGCGAATAAAAGTTGCGGCGAACGCTTGCGCGCCCGTGAAGGCGTCGCTATCATTTCGCGCTCCCAAGACACCGGGGCCATAGCTCAGCTGGGAGAGCGCCTGCATGGCATGCAGGAGGTCGGCGGTTCGATCCCGCCTGGCTCCACCAAGTTTCAAGGGACAGAAGATAGGCCCTTCTGTCTTGCGTCAAAGCTCAACGCGTCCCCATCGTCTAGAGGCCTAGGACATCACCCTTTCACGGTGGCGACCGGGGTTCGAATCCCCGTGGGGACGCCATTTCACGATGAGAGCGCAGCGAGACATCGCCGCGCTTTTTCTTCGAAGCAGTATCGGGGCCATAGCTCAGCTGGGAGAGCGCCTGCATGGCATGCAGGAGGTCGGCGGTTCGATCCCGCCTGGCTCCACCAAGTTCCAAAAGATGGAAGTTAGGCCCTTCCGTCTTGCGTCTACGCTCAACGTGTCCCCATCGTCTAGAGGCCTAGGACATCACCCTTTCACGGTGGCGACCGGGGTTCGAATCCCCGTGGGGACGCCAGCAACACAAAAAAGCCCGGCTCACGCCGGGCTTTTTCTTTGATCGCCTCCCAGTCGAGGCAGAGCGCGCCGCGCCGCCCCGACAGCGACCGTAGGGTGAATGGCGCCCTTCCATCCACCATCGCAAAGCCCGGACGGTGCGGGTGTGCGGGCACCTCACGCTCAACCGTCGCAGACGCCCCGGTGGACAAGCGTCGCGTTGTCCACCCTAAGTAGGGTGGATGGCGCTCCTCCATCCACCATCGCGCGGCACGGACCACGCCGGCCTGGCGGAGCGGCAAGCCCGGCCGTCGCGGACGCCCCGGTCGACAAGCTTCGCGTTGTCCATCCTACGTAGGGTGGATGGCGCTCTTCCATCCACCATCGCAAGGCACGGACGGTGCTGATGTTAGGGCGCCTCACGCTTTGCCGTCGCGGACGCCTCGGTGGACAAGCTTCGCGTTATCCACCCTACGTAGGGTGGATGGCGCTCTTCCATCCACCATCGCAAAGCACGGATGGTGCTGATGTTAGGGCGCCTCACGCTTTGCCGTCGCGGACGCCTCGGTGGACAAGCTTCGCGTTGTCCACCCGACGTAGGGTGGATGGCGCTCTTCCATCCACCATCGCGCGGCACAACTACGCGGGCCCGCCCTACAAGCACTCCGTCGCTTCGGCATCGCTGAAGCGGCTGCAATCCCAGCGCCAGGTGCCGGCGCCGCGCATCGGGTCGACCCGGTAGGTCGCGACCAGGGCGCGCTCCTGCAGCTGGCTCAGCGGCAGCTGCGTGGGCACCATCGCCGGATCGGTCCAGAAGTTCACCTCGCACGGGCGCTGCTTGCCGCAGATGCGCTCGCCGGCGGCCTGGAATTCATCCATGTCACGCACGGTCTGCGACATGACCACGAAGTGGCTGCTGCCGATGGTGCCGGCGTCGCGCCAGTTCGGCCGCCCCTGGAAGGTCTCGGTGACCGGCGTCCCCGGCGGAGGCGCATCGGTGGTCAGGCCACCATCGCCACGGGTGACGAAGAACACCACGCCGACGATCACCATGATGAAGACCACGATGATCAGCCAGCCGCTGTAGTCCTTGTAGGGCGCCTCGCCCATGCCAGGCGAGGCTGGCGCATCCAGCGGGCGATCCACGTCCTGCCGCCTGGTGCCACAGTCCGGGCACGTGAATGCGTGCTCTTCCATCCGCCCGTCGCATCGATTGCAAGGCACTGCAGACATGGTCTTCCTCCCATGGGGACAGCTGCACGTTAGACCTGCCCGGTGCAAGGTTCACGTTGCAACGCAGCGCAGGCCTTCGACGCAGCTTCGGGGCAATCGGAGAAAGTTGTTAAAGCCAAATCAAAGCGATCAGCCGGATCATCACGCGGAAGCAACGCCGATTCACCAAAGTTAACAGGAGTACCCAGATTGAGCCCTTCCGTGACCCGAACCCCCAAGAGCCTGTTCGCCCAGCATGAGGCGGCCTTCACTTCCTGGGTTCGCCGGCACGGCCGCAGCCCGGATGAAGCGGTGGCGATGTTCATCGAACGCTCGCCCTACATGAAAGAGGTGCTGGCGCATCTGCCTACCGAGGAATCGGACCGCATTCTCGAGGCCACCCGCGAACACCTGCACCGCATCTCCGGCGAGCAGACTTTCAGGGCGCAGTTCCCCAACATCCACTACTGCCGCAATCGACAGGGTCGCGAGCTGCGCTACACGATCACCCTGACCCTGGGCGAGAACGAGGCCAGCTGGATCGGTCGTGTCTGGGCCGACGACGAATACCTGGGTGAGGTGGCCGGATCGGGTTCTGGCCCCAAGGCCAACTACCTCAACCTGGCACGCATGCACATCGAGTCGCAGATCGATTGCGAAGGCGCCATCGTACGGCGCCCGCTCCCCGACTACTGGTGAACCGTCGCCTCGCTGCGGCGTAACGTGGCCACGCCGTGCCCGGACTCAGCCAGGTACTCGAGCCACTTGCCGAGAAAGGTGTTCATGCGCATGCGGTGGCTGATCAGCTCCGCCGGTGGCGGGAACATGCCGATCACATCCTGCCAGCGCCGCCCCACATAGCAATGCGTGGCCTCGGCCTGGCGCGCGTCGCGGTAGACGCGCACAAAGGCGGACGGGTCGGACTCGCCGGTCACCGGGTCCTGCAGGTCGTAGGTCAACCGCAGTTCCACCGTGTACGGGTGCGTCTCGATGACTTCGATACGCAGGTCCAGGCCATCGCCGATGCTGGACGTGTACAGGCCGGGACGAAGATCGGCCGGCGCGAACAAGCGGGCCAGCCGCGTGTAATTCTCCGCGTACAGTCCCATCAGCCAGCCGAAGCGGCCGATGCGGGGGATGTTCGCGGAGCGAGCGAGCAGTTCTGCCATGCCTCGATCCTACACGCTGGAACCGGCGCGCGGCAGCATTGACGTCACCGCGGGGCCGGCATAGCGTGGGGATCTAGCCTGGCTGCCCTGTTGGGCCCTCACCTTTGGCTGCCCGACCTCCCGCGCGCTAGTACATCTCGCGCTGCAGGCCCAGGGTCGACATCACCTTGCTGGCGATTTCCTCGATGGAGGTGTGCGTGGTGCTCAGCGTGGGCAGGCGCTCCATCTGGAACATGGTCTCCGCCGCCGCCACCTCGCGCCTGCAGGTCTCCGGCATCGCATAGCGCGAATTGGGCCGGCGCTCCTGGCGGATCTGGCACAGGCGTTCGGGATCGATGGTCAGCCCGAAGAGCTTCTTGCGATAGGGCTTGAGACGTGGCGGTAGGCGATCGCTGTCAAGGTCCTCGTCGGTGAGCGGATAGTTCGCCGCGCGCACCCCATAGTGCAGGGCCAGGTAGACGCAGGTCGGCGTCTTGCCCGCGCGCGAGACCGCCACCAGGATCAGGTCGGCCTCGTCGTAGTTCACCGCGATGCCGTCGTCATGGGTCAGCGCGAAATTCATCGCGTTGATGCGCCGATGGTAGGCCTCGAAGTTCACCATGCCATGCGCCTGACCCACGCGCGACTGTCGCTGGGTGCCCAGCTCGGTCTCCATCGGGCTGATGAAGGGTGCGAACACGTCCAGCATCAGCGCGCCGCTCTGGGTCAGGATGGAAGCGATTTCAGGCTCCACGATCGAGTGGATCACGATGGGGCGCGCATCGTGCCGCAGGCCGGTGTCGCGGATCCTGTCGGCGGCGCTGAGCGCCTTGTCCACGTCGTCCACGAAGGGAATGCGATCGGTGATGAAGCTGTAGCCGGCGAACTGGGTCAACAGGCTGTGGCCGATGGTTTCCACGGTGATACCGGTTCCATCCGAAACATAGAACACCGGCCTGACTGCACTCGACATTACGTTCATCCTTCGCGCGGGACACTGATAAGACCAATATCGCACCATTGCTTGTGCAGCGCGATATCGGCCTGCATCATAAGCACACCACTTTCCCCCCAACGGACGCATGGCCCGCCGTTTTTTTCGCGCGGATTCCACGTCTTCCAAGGAGCTCAGCGTTTGAACGAGAACATCCTGTGGCTGCACGAGCTTCGGCTCACGGATCTGGCCCGCGTCGGCGGCAAAAACTCTTCCCTCGGCGAGATGATCGGCAATCTCGCGCAGCTTGGTGTTTCCGTTCCCGGCGGCTATGCAACCACCGCCGAGGCCTTCAAGGACTTCATTGCGCACAACGATCTGTCCAAGCGCATCTTCGACCGGCTGGAAACGCTGGACGTGGAAGACGTCGGCGCGCTGACCGCGGCGGGCAAGGAGATCCGCGGCTGGGTCATCGATGCCCCGCTGCAGCCGGAGTTGGACAAGGACATCCGCCAGGCTTACCGCAAGCTGTGCGACGAGAACGGCGGCGGCGAGATCGCCGTGGCCGTGCGTTCCTCGGCCACCGCGGAGGACTTGCCCGATGCATCCTTCGCCGGCCAGCAGGAGACCTTCCTCAACGTGACCGGCGCCGACGATGTGGTGCACAAGGTCAAGGAGGTGTTCGCCTCGCTCTACAACGACCGCGCCATCGCCTATCGCGTGCACCATGGCTTCAAGCACGAGGACGTGTTCCTGTCCGCCGGCGTGCAGCTGATGGTGCGCTCGGATGTTGGCGCTTCGGGCGTGCTGTTTACCCTGGACACCGAGTCGGGTTTCCGTGACGTGGTGTTCGTCACCTCCTCCTTCGGCCTGGGCGAGATGGTCGTGCAGGGCGCGGTGAACCCCGACGAGTTCTACGTCTACAAGCCCACCTTGAACGCCGGCAAGCCCGCGATCCTGCGCCGTTCGATCGGCAGCAAGCAGCTGCGCATGGTGTATTCGGACGTACCCGGCGAGCGGGTCAGGACCGAGGACACCCCGGCCGAGCTGCGCAGCACCTTCTCCATCAGCGACGAGGATGTACAGGAACTGTCGCGACAGGCGCTGACCATCGAGAAGCACTACCAGCGGCCGATGGACATCGAGTGGGCCAAGGACGGCGTCAGCGGCAAGCTGTTCATCGTGCAGGCCCGCCCCGAAACGGTGAAGTCGCGTAGCCACGCCACCCAGATCGAGCGCTTCGCCCTGTCGTCCAACGGCGCCAAGGTGCTGGCCGAAGGTCGCGCCGTAGGCGCCAAGATCGGCGCGGGCGTGGCCCGTGTCGTGCGTTCGCTGGAAGACATGGACCGCGTGCAGCCGGGCGATGTGCTGTTCGCCGACATGACCGACCCGGACTGGGAACCGGTGATGAAGCGCGCTTCGGCCATCGTCACCAACCGCGGTGGCCGCACCTGCCACGCCGCGATCATCGCGCGCGAGCTGGGCGTGCCGGCCGTGGTCGGCTCGGGCAACGCGACCGAGCTGGTGAAGGATGGCCAGGAAGTTACCGTCAGCTGCGCCGAGGGCGACACCGGCTTCATCTACGACGGCATCCTGGAGTTCGAGCGCACCACCACCGACCTGGGCAACATGCCGCCGGCGCCGCTGAAGATCATGATGAACGTGGCCAACCCCGAGCGCGCGTTCGACTTCGGCCAGCTGCCCAATGCCGGCATCGGCCTGGCGCGCCTGGAGATGATTATCGCCAGCCACATCGGCATCCATCCCAAGGCGCTGCTGGAATACGACAAGCAGGACGCGGCGACCAAGAAGAAGATCGACGCCAAGATCGCCGGCTACGGCGCGCCGGTGGACTTCTATGTCAACCGCCTCGCCGAAGGCATCGCCACGCTGACCGCTTCGGTGGCGCCGAACCCGGTGATCGTGCGCCTGTCGGACTTCAAGTCCAACGAGTACGCCAACCTCATCGGCGGCACCCGCTACGAGCCGGAAGAAGAGAACCCGATGATCGGCTTCCGCGGCGCCAGCCGTTATGTCGATGCCAGCTTCACCGATGCCTTCGCGCTGGAGTGCAAGGCGGTGCTGAAGGTGCGCAACGAGATGGGCCTGGAGAACCTGTGGGTGATGATCCCGTTCGTGCGCACCCTGGAGGAAGGCCGCAAGGTGGTCGAGGTGCTGGAGGCCAATGGCCTGAAGCAGGGCGAGAACGGCCTGAAGATCATCATGATGTGCGAGGTGCCGTCCAACGCGCTGCTGGCCGACGAGTTCCTGGAGATCTTCGACGGCTTCTCGATCGGCTCCAACGACCTGACCCAGCTTTCACTCGGCCTGGACCGCGACTCGTCCATCGTCGCCCATCTGTTCGATGAGCGGAATCCTGCGGTGAAGAAGCTGCTGTCCATGGCCATCAAGGCCGCCCGCGCCAAGGGCAAGTATGTCGGCATCTGCGGCCAGGGCCCGTCCGACCATCCCGACCTGGCCGAGTGGCTGATGCAGGAAGGCATCGAGTCGGTGTCGCTGAATCCCGACACCGTGGTCGATACCTGGCTCGCGCTTGCCAAGACCAAGGCGGCATGATGGCGTTGGGCCTCAATGCCCTGCTGGTCGCCGCGGCCAACGCCGCGGCGCCGGCTGCGGCTGCACAGGCGCGGCCAGCGACGCATGCCGCGGTCGACTGGCGAGCCATTCCCTGGGGCGACTACCTGGTGAACTGGGCCGCGGCGCTGGTCATCGTGCTGGTGGGCATGTGGCTGGCCAAGCGCATCAGCCTGGGGCTGGAGCGCGCACTGACGCGTGCGCGCGTGGAGAGCACGCTCAGCAGTTTCCTGCGCAACGTCGCCTACGCCGCCCTGCTGGTCCTGGTGTTCGTATCGGCATTGACCAAGATCGGCGTTCCGGCCACCTCGGTGGCCACGGTGCTGGGCGCGGCCGGCCTGGCCGTTGGCCTTGCGCTGAAGGATTCGCTGTCCAACATCGCCTCCGGGGTGATGCTGATCATCCTGCGACCGATGCGCGATGGCGACCATGTCGTGGCCGGTGGCCAGGAGGGCATCGTCGATGAGATCCGCATCTTCCAGACCAGCATCCGCGCCTTCGACCAGCGGGTGATCACCCTGCCCAACAGCACGATCACCTCCGGGCCGATCATCAACTACTCCACCCTGCCGACCCGGCGGCTGGAGATCACCGTGGGCGTGGGCTACGACGACGACCTCAAGCAGGCGCAGGCGCTGTTGCTGGGCCTGGCTCAGCGCAATCCGCACCTGCTCAAGGAGCCGGCGCCGTTCGTGCAGGTCACCAACCTGAGCGAAAGCACGGTGGATCTGATGGTGTTCGCCTACGCGCTCAACGGCGAGTTCGGCAACGCCAAGAGCACGATGCTCGAGTCGATCCGCAACGAGCTGCTGGAGAAGGGGCTGTCCATCCCCTACCCGCAGCGTGACCTGCACGTGTATCACCACGACGCCGACGGACGTCCGCTGGCCGAGTTGCTGGCCAAGTCGGTGACCGACGACGGCGATGTCGGCCCGCCGGGTAAGCCTTTGGCCAAGGGCAACTGATTTGCCCAGGGCTTTGCCCTGTCAGGAAATAGGAGAAGAGGGCGGCCATAGGGCCGCCTTTTTTTGTTGGCGCCTACCCGGTTCAAGATTCTCAAGCGCGCAGGAGCGTTCTGGAGGGCAGCGGTCCACTGGGCGTTGGCTCGTTCTCGCTGAAAGCGGCAGGCCGCACTTCATCGAGCGCGGCTCAGTTCGCCGAAAGCGATAACCCTGTGGGAGCGGCTCGAGGTGGCCTAGGGCCATCAGCCGCGAAGAGGCTTCACCGGTAAAGCCCATTCGCGCCTGAAGCCGCTCCCATGGGACCATGTTGCCTCCTCGCCACCATCGCCCGTTCGCTGCCGCAAGCGAGATGTCTGATGACCTTCGTTGCATGTGACATGGGAAACCGGGGTCAGAGTGCAGTTTCTCGGCCACTTCTGACTGAGGTCAGCGCACGCGCGGGCTCCACCACGCTTTTGTCAATCGCGTTCCAACGTCAGAGGTGGCTACCCGTGAGCCGGCCTCCCGGGGCGGAAACTGCACTCTGACCCCGGTTTTCGCTTTGAGTTGGCTTCGTGGAGAGGCTTCCTGCGAAGAGGCTTGCCGGGTAAATTCCATTCGCGGCTGAAGCCGCTCCCACAGCACCACTCTGCCTTCTGCCTCATTGCAGCCACCACCGCCCGCCGGTCCGCTATTGCGAGCGCAATGTCGCATGACTTTGTCGCAGGACACATGAGCATCAGATGGCGCACCAAGGCATCACGCCCGGCTTGGGACCAGGACGGAGGGAACAAGGCCGACGAGCAACGAGAGCATCAAGCCCCAGCGCGTGCCGGGAAACCTCGAAACCGCTCGCGCGGGCTCAGCGCCTCAGGCCGCAGGATCGGCCAGCGCGGCCATGTGCTTGCGGTAGTGCCGCAGCTCGGCGATCGAGTCGTGCACGTCGCTCAGCGCGGTGTGCGATGACTGCTTCTTGATGCCATCCAGCACCTGCGGCGCCCAGCGACGCGCCAGTTCCTTGAGCGTGCTGACATCCAGGTTGCGGTAGTGGAAGAAGCGCTCCAGCCGCGGCATCAGCCGGTGCAGGAAGCGACGGTCCTGGCAGATCGAATTGCCGCACATCGGCGAGGCGTTGGCCGGCAGCCATTGCAGCAGGAACTCCACGGTCCTGGCCTCGGCCTGGGCGATGGACACATCGCTGGCCACCACGCGGTCCCACAGGCCGGAACGACGATGCTGATTGCGGTTCCAGTCGTCCATCGCCTCCAGCGTCTCCAGCGAATGGGCGATGGCGCATTCGGGCCCCTCGGCCAGCACGTTGAGCTTGCAGTCGGTCACGACCGTGGCGATCTCGAGGATGGAATCGCGGTCGGTATCCAGACCCGTCATTTCCAGGTCGATCCAGATCAGGTGGCTGGCATTGGGATGGGCGCTCATGCGGCTCTTCTTCTGGTCTCGGTGACGACGGGCGCAGCATCATAGCTCACTGCAGCGAGCCGATCGGACGGGCACGCAGGCGCGCTGTCAGGGCCATGGGGAACTTTGAATGATCCTCAAAGCATCCCGTGAGGACGCGGCTGGAGGTCGCTTCGGGCCATTACCCGCGAAGTGGCTTGAACGGGAACGCCACTTCGCGGCTGAGGCGGCTCCCACAAGATGCGCGCGCGGCCAGATTGGCGAAGCGGATTCATCCGCTGTTGGCTACAGCAGCGGGCGTCCGCGCTTGGCGCGGAAGTAGTTGGTCAGGCGGCGACCGGCCTGCTCGCCCAGCACGCCGGCGGTGACCTGCACGCGATGGTTGTGCCGAGGGTCCTGCAGCAGATCGAACACGCTGCCGCAGGCGCCGGTCTTGGGATCGGCGGCGCCGTAGACCACGCGGGCGATACGCGCGTGCACCATGGCCATGGCGCACATCGCGCAGGGTTCGAGGGTGACGTAGAGCGTGCAGCCGACCAGACGATGGTTGGCCAGCGCCTGCCCGGCCGCGCGCATCGCCACGATTTCCGCGTGTGCGGTAGGGTCGTGGTCGCAGCGATTGCGGTTGACGCCTTCGGCCAGCAACTGCCCGTCGGCGCCGATCAGCACCGCCCCGACGGGAATCTCGTCTAGTGCCTGCGCGGCATGCTCGGCCAGGGCCATTGCGCGCGCCATCCACGCCTCGTCGCGCGAGGCGTGCTCGACCGGTTGCGCAGGCGCCTCGGGCAGGCTCACGGCAACGCCGCTCAGCGCTTGAGGTGCGGCATCTCGCTGGCGAGCTGGCGCCAGGCCTGGGCCGCGTGCGAGAGGAAGGCGCCCTTGCGCCAGATCAGCGCCATCTGCCAGTCCATGTCCGGCTCGTCCAGCAGCACGGTGGCCACGTCCTGGCGCGGGCGCTCCTGCGCCATCATCTGCGGCAGCATGGCCAGGCCCATGCCCGCGGCGACCAGGGCGACAATGAAATCGATCTGCCCGCTGCGCGCGACCTCGGTCGGGGTGAAGCCGCGACGCTGGCAGCCATCGATGATGGTGCGATTGAGCGCAAAGCCCTTGTCGAACAGGATGAAGGGCGTGTCCTTGAGCGCTTCCAGCTTGACCTTGGCCAGCCGAGCAGCCGGGTGCTGCAGCGGCAGCAAGACCACCAGCGGCTCGCGGCGCACCGGTTGGGCCTCGAACGCCTCGGACACCGGCAGCAGGCTGCCGGCGATCTCGATCTCGCCCGCCATCAGGCTGTCTTCCAGGTTCTGGCTACCCTGCTCGAACAGACGGATGTCGATCTCCGGATACTTGGCGCGGTAGGCAGCGAACATCGGCGCGAACACCGTGTCGTTGCCCAGCGGCGGAATGCCCAGGCGCAGCTCGCCGCGACGCAGGCCACGCATCTCATCCAGCTCGGTCAGCAGGCTGTCGCGTTCGGCCAGCAGGGTCAGGGCGCGGCGATACACAACCTCGCCTGCCTGGGTCATGCGCACGCCTTGATTGGAGCGCTCCAGCAGGGGCAGCCCCAGCTCGTCTTCGAGCTGCTTGATGGCCTTGCTGACGGTCGGCTGGGTCGCGTAGAGGGTCTTGGCAGCCGCGGAGAAGCCGCCACGACGCACCACTTCGGCGTAGGCACGCAGGTTTCGCAACTCCATGGATTCCCCTCCGGAATCTGTACAAGTTGATGAATGCATTCTACTTATGCGGGTAGGCGATCCGCTAGGGCTGCGGTAGAGTCGGACTCGCCTCATGCGACAGGGCGGGCGCCCGCCAAGCGCTCCGCGCACCGTTCAATCTCGAACGGTTGGGCCCTGCCCGCCTCCGCGAGCCACGATCCGGCCCGCAAATCCACCGAAGCGGCACAGCGCCGCGCCTACAACCCAAGGCCGCGGCATCTCCGGGCTGAGGTCATGCAGACGCTCCCGATAGCGATGCGATCCGGCCCAAGGCCTGATGCCCTCCGCCCACGGCCTTCGCGCCGCGCCGGCCTTGCAACGTCAGGAGTCCTGCATGCCTGTGCCCGCCGCCGCAAGTCCAACCGACCGCGCCACTCGCCAGGCCGCCACCTTGCCCACGCGGGCGCCGAGGCAACACATGTCCGAGCTGGACGGGCTGCGCGGCCTGGCGGCGCTGTCGGTGGTGCTTTCGCACCTGCCCAATCGTGCCGCCGAACTGGCGCGCTCGGACTTCGGCGCCTGCGGGGTGCTGATCTTCTTCGTGCTGAGCGGCTTTCTGATGGGCCACCTGTACCTGCAAAAGCCCCTCACGGCGGATCACGCGCGAAAGTTCGTGGTCTCGCGCGTGGCGCGCATCGTGCCGCTGTACTACACCGTGGTCGTGCTCGCGTTCATTGCCTCGCACTGGTTGGGTGAAGGCTTCACCTACCGGATGGACGCGGCCCAGCTTGCGCGCCTGCTGTCCTTCACCGGCTCGCTGAGCGTGTTCTGGTCGGTGGGTCCGGAGTTCCAGTTCTATTTCTTCTTCCTTTGCGTGTGGCTGATCCCCTCGCTGCACGGGCGCCTGCGCTGGCTGTCGATGCTGGCGCTGATGGCGGTCGTGGCACTGAGCTATGTCACCTCCCCGTATACGCCCGGCGTGCTGTTCTTCTCCAAGCTGCATATCTTCATGGCCGGTGTTGGAGTGGCGGTGCTGCGCGGCGTGTTGGTCGAGCGCGCGTGGCTGACCCAGGCCCGCGTGCGCCTGCTGCAGGGGCTGTCGGTGCTGGCGATCGTGGCTCTGCTGGTCCCGCTGGAACAGATGCTGCTGGACGTCTTTCCGTGGAAGGACGTGGCCGATGAGAGCAAGTGGTACTACAGCGACCTGCCCCGCACAGCGATGGCGGCGCTGATCGTGCTGTCCTTCAGCTTCAGCACGGCGCCGGCCAAGGCGGTGCTGGGAGGACGCCTGGTGCGGGAGATCGGCCAGGCCAGCTTTGCCATCTACCTGCTGCACGTGCCGGTGATCGACCTGTTCGAACACCAGGGCATCTTCGTGCTGGTCAGTCCCTGGCTGTCGGGCTTGCTGTGCACAGCCGCGGTGATCGTGCTGGCGATGCTGGTCAATCGCGCCTTCGAGGCGCCGGCGCGCCGATGGATCACCCAGCGCTTCGCCCAGCCTGAGCGCGTGGCCGCCTATGCGGGCTCACGCGGCGGCTCCTGACGGCAGGCCTGCAAGGGTTGCCGCGCCGCAAGTGGCGCCTTTCATCATCAGACCGGTCGCGTTGAACGATAATCGAGCCCGCTTGGACGGATTGCAGGGCTGCGCCCTGTGGCCGTCCAACGTCGCCCCGCTCCGGCGGGGCATCGCCCGAGGCCCGCCAGCCGCTGCATGCACGCCAGCTCGGTTCTTCTTCAGACCCTGATGAGGTAATCCCGATATGGCACACGTCCTGCCCGCGCTTCCCTACGCCTACGACGCGCTCGAACCCCACATCGATGCCAAGACGATGGAGGTTCACCACAGCAAGCACCACCAGACCTACGTCAACTCGCTCAACGCCGCGATCGAAGGCAGCCAATGGGCCGACCTGCCCGTGGAGCAGCTGGTCTCGCAGGTGTCCGAGCTGCCCGACAAGCTCAGGCCCGCGGTCATCAACCACGGTGGCGGCCATGCCAACCATTCGCTGTTCTGGACGGTGATGTCCCCGCAGGGCGGCGGCATGCCGGTGGGCACTCTGGCCAAGGCCATCGACACGGAGCTGGGCGGGTTCGACGCATTCAAGCAGGCCTTCACCCAGGCGGCGATCACCCGCTTCGGCAGCGGCTGGGCCTGGCTGTGCGTGGACAAGGACGGCAAGCTCAGCGTGACCAGCAGCGCCAACCAGGACAGCCCGCTGATGCAGGGGCTCACGCCGGTGCTGGGCCTGGACGTGTGGGAACACGCCTACTACCTGAAGTACCAGAACCGTCGACCCGAGTACATCGAGGCCTTCTACAACGTGGTCGACTGGAACGAGGTCGAGCGTCGCTACCACGACGCCAGGGGTTGAGCTGCCGCGCTTTGTTCAAGACAACGGCGCCGCCTTCCCTGGCGGCGTCTTCGTAGGTCACGTTGGCAGACTCAGCAGTCGCTGCACCGGGTCGATGGCGAGCGCTCGACCCGGCTGCGCTGACGGCCAGTCCAGACAGTGTTCCGAACCTGGACTAGACCACCGTGGGCACCGTGCCGCCGTCGATCCGGTACTCGGCCCCGGCGATCGAAGCCGACCGCGGCGAGGCCAGGAACACGATCAGGTCGGCCACCTCCCGCGGTTTTGCCGGTCGGCCCACAGGGATCCCGCCCAGCCAGTCCATGATCATCTGCTTGCCGCCCTCGTAGTCCGTGCCGGCCTGCGCCGCCATCCGTTCGGCGAAGGCCACCGAGGCCTCGGTCTCGATCCAGCCCGGGGCCACGCTGAGCACGCGCACGCCCTTGGGCGTGACTTCGCGCGCCAGCGCCTTGCTGTAGGTCGTCAGCGCCCCCTTGGCCGCGGCATAGGCGGTGGTGGACTCGGTCAGCGGCAACACGCGCTGGATGGAACTGACATGGATCACCACACCCGATCCCTGGGACAGCATGGCCGGCAGCAGCGCCCGGTCCAGGCGCACTGCGGGCATCAGGTTGAGATTCAATTCGGCGAACCAGTGCGCGTCGGTGATCGCGGCAAAGCCGCCTTGCGGCGTGTTCGACCCGCCCAGGGCATTGATCACGATATCCACGCCGCCAAGTTCCTCCAGGGCGGCCTCTGTCAAGAGCCCGGCCCCTTCGGCGGTGGACAGGTCGGCGCTCACATAGGTCACGCCCTCCACCGGATGCGCCGGCTTGCTGCGCGCGGCGGTGACCACCCGCGCGCCGGCTTCCACCAGGGCCTCCACGAGGGCAGCGCCCAGGCCCAGGGTGCCACCGGTCACCACGGCGCGCAGGCCGCTCAGCTGCAGATCCAAGCTCATGCGCTGATCTCCAGGCTGGCGACCAGTCCGCGTTCCAGGCGGAAGGACAAGGTCATGTCGATCGGGCTGCCGGGAAAGCTCCCCGCCACGTGGCTGCGCACGACATGCTTGCCATCGACCAGGGTCATGGCGAACGGATCGTTGGTATAGGTGTACAGGGTTTCGGTTTTGGCCTTCCAGGCCTTGATCGCGTCGCGACCGATGTGGTTTTGGCCCTTGTCCCTGACGCTCCCCTGCGGCGTGAAGCAACGGGCAAGCTCGTCAGGGCCCTGGGTGTCGGCCAGGAAGTAGGCGACGATGGGTTCGGGCAGTGTCAGCGCAGTCATGGTGCTCTCCGGGTTGGGATGGCGCACAGCCTGCGCCCCGGTCACCATTCAGTGAATACAATATATTTCGAATGGCTTATGTAGACCGGAGTGCATAATGCGCGGATCCGAATTCGCCGAACTCAAGGCCTTCGTCGCCGTGGTCGAGCGCCAGAGCTTTGCCCGGGCCGCCGAGCACCTGGGCCTGTCGCCCTCGGCTTTGAGCCAGACCATCCGCCAGCTCGAGAGCCGCATCGGCGCCCGCCTGCTCAACCGCACCACCCGAAGCGTGGCGCCGTCGGCGAGCGGCGAACGGCTCTATCAACGCATCGCGCCGTTGTTCCGCGAGATGACCGCCGCGGTGTCTGAAGCCAGCGAAGCGACGGGACAGGTGCGCGGCACGCTGCGCATCAACACCCTCGGCATCGCCGCGCGCACCCTGATCGGACCGCGGCTGGCGCGCTTCCACCAGGCCCACCCCGAGGTGCTGCTGGACATCGTGGTCGATGACACGTTGACGGACATCGTCGCCGGCCGGTTCGATGCGGGGATCCGCGTGGGTGGGCGGCTGGAAAAGGACATGATCGCCGTGCGCCTGACGCCGGACCTGGACATGGTCGCGGTGGCCTCCCCGGACTATCTGGCACGCCGCGGCACGCCGCGCACGCCCGAGGATCTGCATGACCACGCCTGCATCAACTGGCGGCTGCAGACCGACGGCAGACACTATCGTTGGGAGTTCGAGCGCAAGGGCCAACGACTAGACATGGCGGTCAATGGCCCGGTGGTGACCAACCACGCCGACATCGGCATCGCCGCCGCGCTGGAAGGCCTGGGCATCGCCTATCACTTCGAACGCGACGGCGTGGCCGAGCACCTGTCCCAGGGCAGGCTAGTGCAGGTGCTCGCGGATTGGTCGATCTCACGCCCCGGGCTGTTTCTCTACTACCCCAACCGACAGCACCGCCCCGCCCTGCTTGGGATGTTCATCGACTGCTTGTTGAATCGGCCCGGAAAGGCTTGATCGGTGCCTTCCGCGCAGCGATACCGGCAGCAATACGAGTTCTCCGAAGTAACACGTCTACAAGCCTGCGACACCGGCTTTGCGGCCGCGGCGATCATCTCGCCCGACAAGTCCGACTCGAAACAAGCTGTCGGACTGCGATCCGATCCTGCGTCATGCCAGGGCACGTCATCGCTTGCGCCCAATAACGTTCTAGCAAGGCAGACAAAAACAAAGGGCGCCTCAGCGCCCTTCGTTTCATCAAGCTATGCCGAGCAGGCTCACTCCCACTCAATCGTCGCCGGCGGCTTGCCGGAGATGTCGTACACCACCCGCGAAACGCCGCGCAGCTCGTTGATGATGCGGTTGCTCACCGTGCCGAGGAAGTCGTACGGCAGGTGCGCCCAGTGCGCGGTCATGAAGTCGATGGTCTCCACCGCGCGCAGGGCGATCACCCATTCGTAGGCGCGGGCGTCGCCGACCACGCCGACCGACTTCACGGGGAGGAACACGGCGAAGGCCTGGCTGGTCTTGTCGTAGAGGTCGGCCTTGCGCAGTTCGTCGATGAAGATCGCATCAGCCTTGGCCAGCAGCTCGGCGTACTCGGGCTTGACCTCGCCCAGGATGCGCACCCCCAGCCCCGGGCCGGGGAACGGGTGACGGTAGACCATGGTGCGCGGCAGGCCGAGTTCCACGCCCAGGCGGCGCACCTCGTCCTTGAACAGCTCGCGCAGCGGTTCCACCAGGCCCAGCTTCATGTGCTCGGGCAGGCCGCCGACGTTGTGGTGGCTCTTGATGACGTGAGCCTTGCCGGTCTTGCTGCCGGCCGACTCGATCACGTCGGGGTAGATGGTGCCCTGCGCCAGCCACTTGGCGTTGCTGAGCTTGTTGGACTCCTCGTCGAAGATGTCCACGAACAGGTTGCCGATGATCTTGCGCTTGGCTTCCGGGTCGCTCACGCCCTCCAGCTTGGCGAAGTACCGGTCGGCGGCGTTGACGCGGATCACCTTGACGCCCATGTGCTCGGCGAACATCGCCATCACCTGGTCGCCTTCCTGCCAGCGCAGCAGGCCGGTATCGACGAACACGCAGGTCAGCTTGTCGCCGATGGCCTTGTGCAGCAGCGCGGCCACCACCGAGGAATCCACGCCACCGGACAGGCCCAGGATCACTTCGTCCTCGCCGACCTGGGCGCGCACGCGGGCGATCTGGTCTTCGATAATGTTGGCCGCCGTCCACAGCGTGGCGCAGCCGCACACGTCCACCACAAAACGGCGCAGCAGGGTCTGGCCCTGCAGGGTGTGGGTAACTTCCGGATGGAACTGCACGCCGTACCAGCGCTTGTCCTCGTTGGCCATGGCGGCCACCGGGATGCGGTCGGTGGTGGCGGTGATGGTGAAGCCCGGCGGCACCTGCGAGACATGGTCGCCGTGGCTCATCCACACGTTCAGGCGCGCCGCGCCGGCATGGTCGGACAGCCCGGAGAACAGCGCGTCGGGCTGGACCACGTCCACTTCGGCGTGACCGAACTCGCGCTGGTCGGCCGCCTCGGTGGCGCCGCCCAGCTGCGCGGCCAGGGTCTGCATGCCATAGCAGATACCCAGGATCGGCAGCCCGCTGTCGAACACCTGCTGCGGCGCTGCCGGCGCGCCCGGCAGCGTGGTCGATTCCGGCCCACCGGATAGGATGATGCCCTTGGCGCCGAAGCCGGCGATCTCGGCCGGATCATGGTCCCAGGCCCAGATTTCGCAGTACACGCCGATCTCGCGGATGCGGCGGGCGATCAGCTGCGTGTACTGCGCGCCAAAATCGAGGATCAGGATCTTGTCGGTGTGGATGTTGGTCATGAGGGCAGGAACGAGTTGGGAGGAACGAGGAACGAGAGAAAACAGGAGCAGGGGGCCGATGTGAAAAGAGGAACGGAAACATTCGTTTCTCGTTCCTCTCCACTCGTTCCTGCCTCACCCGGCTCGATAGTTCGGCGGTTCCTTGGTGATCTGCACGTCGTGGACGTGGCTCTCGCGCTGGCCGGCACCGGTGATGTGCACGAACTGCGGCTTGGTGCGCATCTCCTCGATGGTGGCGCAGCCCACGTAGCCCATCGTGGCGCGCAGGCCGCCGACCAGCTGGTGGATGATCGCGCTCAGCGGGCCGCGGTACGGCACGCGGCCTTCGATGCCTTCGGGCACCAGCTTGTCGGCGTCGGAGGCGTCCTGGAAGTAGCGGTCCTTTGACCCCTTCTCCATCGCGCCCAGCGAGCCCATGCCGCGGTAGCTCTTGTAGCTGCGGCCCTGGAACAGCTCGACCTCGCCCGGGGCTTCCTCGGTGCCGGCGAACAGGCCGCCGGCCATCACCGTGGAGGCACCGGCGGCCAGCGCCTTGCCGATGTCGCCCGAGTAGCGGATGCCGCCGTCGGCGATCAGCGGGATACGGTCCTGCAGCGCCTCGGCCACCATGTCGATGGCGGTGATCTGCGGCACGCCCACGCCGGCGACCACGCGGGTGGTGCAGATCGAGCCCGGGCCCACGCCGACCTTGACCGCGTCGGCACCGGCCTCCATCAGCGCCAGGGCGGCATCGCCGGTGACGATGTTGCCGCCGATGACCTGGATCTGCGGGTAGGTCTTCTTGACCCAGCGCACGCGGTCCAGCACGCCCTGCGAGTGGCCGTGCGCGGTGTCCACGATGATCACGTCCACCCCGGCCGCGGCCAGCGCTTCCACGCGCTGCTCGGTATCGCCACCCACGCCCACCGCGGCGCCCACCAGCAGGCGGCTGCTGGCGTCCTTGGCGGCGTTGGGGCTGTCGGACTTCTTCTGGATGTCCTTGACGGTGATCAGGCCTTTCAGGGCGAAGCCGTCGTTGACCACCAGCACCTTCTCGATGCGGTGCTTGTGCAGCAGCTCCAGCACTTCCTCGTCGCTGGCGCCTTCGCGCACGGTGACCAGGCGGTCCTTCTTGGTCATGATGTGGCGGACCGGATCGTCCAGCTTCTTCTCGAAGCGCATGTCGCGGCTGGTCACGATGCCCAGAAGCTGGCCGCCATCGACCACCGGCACGCCGGAGATGTTGCGGGCGCGGGTCAGCTTGAGGACCTCGGCGATGGTGGTTTCCGGACCCACGGTGAAGGGCTCGGCGATCACGCCGGCCTCGAACTTCTTCACCTTGGCCACTTCGGCCGCCTGCGCATCCACGGTCAGGTTCTTGTGGATGATGCCGATGCCGCCCAGCTGGGCCATCGTCACCGCAAGACGGTGCTCGGTGACCGTGTCCATGGCCGCCGACAGCAGCGGCAGCTTGAGCTTGAGGTCACGGGTGAGGCGCGTTTCCAGGCTCACGTCCTTGGGCAGGACGGTCGAGTGCGCGGGGACCAGGGAAACGTCGTCGTACGTCAGTGCTTCAGCCAGGATGCGGAGCATCGGCCACCTAACCGGTTCGTGGGAAGCGCGACATTATAGCCCCAAGACCGGCCCGGCTGCAGCCTGGCAGGGGCCGCGACGCTGCGTTTCCGGCGTGGCATGACGGCCGATGGGCGGTGTGCATCAAAGCCATGATGCGCGCGACTCAGATCAGGGCGTGCGCAGTCGCGCGGGCGCACGCTGGGCGGTTGCCTCACCTGCCCAGGCTCAGCCCTCGCCCGCGCCCAGTCGCTCCCGCAGCGCGGCGCGATAGCTGCGGCTGCACGGCAAGACCGTGCCATCCTTCAGGTGGATGCGGGCCTCGCCGCCGTCGATGGGCTCGATCGAGGCCACCTGGGCCAGGTTGACGATGTAGCTGCGCTGGATCCGCACGAACCGGCCCGGGTCTAGGCGGCCTGAGATCTCGGTCATCGTGCTGCGCAGCGGATAGTCGTGGCCGCGCACGTGCAGGTTGACGTAGTTGCCGGCCGCGCGGATCCATTCGATCTCCTCGGTGGCCACCAGGAAATCGCGGCCCAACTTGCGCACCAGGAAGCGCTCGGGCCGTTCGACCGGCTCCAGCGGCGGACCCTCGTCGGGCGCGGCCAGCAGCTGGGCCTCGCCCTGCAGGCGCCGCATCAGCAGGCGCCAGGTCTCGATGAAGACCACCAGCACGAAGAAGCCGCGCACGTCCTTGAGATACTCGTAGGGCCAGGCCGAGAGCCAGCCGCCGAATCCGTACTCGCCACCCATCCAGCGATACACCCAGGCGCGCAGGGCATACATGCCGACCACGTGCAGCATCGAGAACACCACGCTGGCCAGCAAGTACTCGGCCAACGTGCGCCCCCAGCCGGTCCAGCGCAGCGGCCGCCAGGCAGTGAAGCGCACCACTGGCCAGACCAGCAGCAGCCAGATCAGGCCGCTGGACCACTCCCACACCACCGGCTCCCAGTCGGCGAAGGCCAGTGACGACTTGTGCACGTCCATCAGCACGGTGATGCTGTTGAAGCTGGCGTTCCAGGCGATGTAGACGACCCAGAACCCCACTTCGACCATCCGCTTCCAGGGCAACAGCCGCTCGTAGGCGGTGGGCGATGATGCTTGCATGCCTGCATTCTAAGGGGCACCAGCCGGTCCCACCCGCCCCTGTGGGCCCGCGGCTGGTCCCAAAGCCGCGCCGGATCGTCACATTCACCTGGCCGGGGCAGGCTGCCGCGCCAACACTGGCCGCCTCTCCAGACCATGACTTGCCATGACCGCTCCCCTGCCCCCCGCCTTGTCTCCCCCAGCGCTCGGATACCGGCATGCAGCCGCCGCGCCGGTGGCACCCGTGCACCGCGAACTGAAGTGGCTGCTGGTCCTGGCGCTGGTGCGTTTCCTGGCCCATCTGTGGCTCAACGGCGCCTACGGCTTCCACCGCGACGAACTGCAGGTGCTGGACGATGCCCGGCACCTGGACTGGGGCTATGTGCCCTACCCGCCGCTGGTGCCTTGGCTGGCACGGCTGGAGCTGTTCCTGTTCGGAACCTCGCTGGCAGCCTTTCGCGCGGTCGCCGCCCTGGCCCAATGCGGGGCGATGGTGCTGGCGGGCCTGATCGCCGCCGAACTCGGCGGCCGGCGCCTGGCCCAGCTCGCCGCCGCGCTGACCACCGCCTGCATGCCCTTCGGCCTGGTCAACAGCAGCATCCTCATGTACTGCGGCCCGGACCTGCTGTGGGTGGTGGCGGCCGCCTGGCTGGCGCTGCGCCTGGCCAACGGCGGCGATCTGCGCCTGTGGCTGGTCATGGGCGCGGTCTTCGGCCTGGGCCTGATGACGCGCTACACCATCGTGTACTGGGCCATCGGCCTGGCCGCGGGCGTGCTGGCCACGCCGATGCGCGCCCAGCTGCGCACGCGCTGGCCGTGGCTGGGGGTGGCCGTGGCCTCCGCGATCTTCCTGCCCAACCTGATCTGGCAGGTGCGGCACGGCTTCATTTACCTGGACTTCGTCGCCCACATCCATGCGCGCGATGTCGCCATTGGCCGCACCGACCTGTTCCTTCCCGAGCAGCTCTACGCCAACGCCAGCGCGCTGACCCTGCCGATCTGGCTTGCCGGCCTGGGCTTCCTTACGCTGGCCGCCACGATGCGACGCTACCGCGTGCTGGTGTGGATGTATGCACTGCCGCTGCTGCTGTTCGCCCTGTCGCGCGGGCGCGGCTACTACATGGCGCCGGGCTATCCGATGCTGCTGGCCGCCGGCTGCGTGGCCATCCAGGCCTGGTGCGTCCGCCTGCCGGCTAGCCGCGCGCGCGGCCTGCGCATGGCGCTGGTCTGCCTGCTGGTGGTGGCCCTGCCGCTGGGCTGGGCCCTGCACCTGCCTATCGCGCCGGTCAATTCCGCGCTCTGGCATGTCAACCAGCGCCTGCACCGCGATTACGCCGAGGAGATCGGCTGGCAGGAACTGGCTGAGCAAGTGGCCTCGATCTATCACGCCCTGCCCGAGGCCGAGCGCGCCCGTACCGCCATCCTGGCCAACAACTACGGCGAAACCGGCGCCATGGCCTTGTACGGCCCGGCGCTGGGCCTGCCGCCGGTGATCAGCCGGACCAACACGGCCTGGTATCGCGGCTACGGCGAGCCGCCGCCCCAGGTCATCATCGAACTGGGCAATACCGCCAAGGACCAGCGTGGCAGCGTTGCCAGGTGCACCTCGCACGGTCTGGTCCGCAACCGCGAGAACGTGGCCAACGAGGAATCGAACAACGGCTACGAGATCTTCGTCTGCCGCGACATCCCGCCGATCTGGCCGCAGATCTGGGGCACCAAGCCCAGGTTCGGTTGAGTGGGAACCGCGCCGCAGACGCCGCCGCGGCCTGGCTCAGGTCGCGGCGGTCGGGGCCGCAGGCGTGCCTGCCACTGGCATGCCATCCCGGTCCGACGATGCGCCAGCGCCCTGCCGGCGCGACTCAGCCAGCCGCCTCGGCCGCCTCGATGGTGTTCTGCATCAGCGTGGCCACGGTCATCGGGCCCACGCCACCCGGCACCGGCGTGATCCAGCTGGCGCGCTGGGCGGCGGCTTCGTAGCCGATGTCGCCGGTCAGGCTGCCATCGTCCAGGCGGTTGATGCCCACGTCGATCACCACCGCGCCCGGCTTGACCCACTCGCCCGGCACCAGGTTGGGCCGGCCCACCGCCACCACCAGGATGTCGGCGTCGCGCACGCGCGCTTCCAGCACCTCGGCCGGGGTGAACTTGTGGCAGCAGGTCACTGTGCAGCCGGCGATCAGCAGCTCCAGCGCCATCGGCCGGCCGACGTGGTTGGACACGCCCACGATGGTGGCGTTGCGGCCACGCACGGGTTGGTCGGTGTGGGCCAGCAGGGTCACGATGCCACGCGGCGTGCAGGGCCGCAGGCCGAACTCGCGCAGGGCCAGGTGGCCCACGTTCCCGGGTGGAAGCCGTCCACGTCCTTGCGCGGGTCGATGCGGTGGATCAGGTGGCGCGCGTCGGGAATGCCCGGCAGCGGCAGCTGCACCAGGATGCCGTGCACCTTGGGGTCGGCGTTGAGTTCATCGATGAGCTTGAGCAGCTCGGCCTCGGTAGTGCCTTCGGGCAGGTCGTAGTCGAAGGCTTCGATGCCCACCTTCTCCGCGGCGCGGCGCTTGTTGCGCACGTACACGCTGGAGGCCGGGTCCCCGCCCACCAGCACCACGGCCAGCCCCGGGCGCGACTGCCCTGCGGCCACGCGCGCATCCACGCGGGTCTTGAGGGTGTCGAGCAGGTCTTCGGCCACGCGGCGGCCATCGAGAATGCGGGCAGTCATCGGTCTGTTGGGGGTGTACAGTCGGCCGCCTATTGTCCCCGATTCATCCAGCAGCGGGTAGGCGCACCGCCCTGCCCCCTCCACAGGAGTTCCCATGACCGACACCACCGCCCTAGAAGCGGCCGCCTTCCGCCGCCTGCTGGCGCACCTGAACCAGGACCGCCTGGACGTGCAGAACATCGACCTGATGATCCTGGCCGGCTTCTGCCGCAACTGCCTGGCCGACTGGTATCGCGAGGCGGCCCAGGACGCCGGCCAGGACATGAGCAAGGACCAGGCGCGCGAGGCGATCTACGGCATGCCCTTCGCCGAATGGAAGGCCAAGTACCAGCAGCCGGCCACGCCAGAGCAGTTGGCCGCCTTCGAAGCCGCCCAGCAGCGCCACGGCTGACCCCGAGCCCGCACCGCCCGCATCGCAGACCGCAGGCGGACGCGGGGCTCAGGCGCCGGTCGCGTCCTGCACTGGCGCTGAGGCATCCAGCCGCTTGCTCTCGCGGCGCGGCACGGTGAAGGGCGTGGGCGTGGCCGGCGCGGTATTGCCAATCAGCAGCGGAATCCCGGCGCGCGAGGTGCCGGCGGCCACCTCCAGGTCGAAGCGCTCGGCGTCCAGGCGCCTCACCTCGGCGGCCACGTTGCGTGCCTCGGACTCGTCCATGCCCAGCTCCACCAGCGCCGCCTGGCCAAAGCGCACCGCCGATTCGAAGGTCTCGCGGATCTGGTAGTCCACGCCCGCGTTGACCAGCTCCAGGGAGTGCTCGCGGTCGAACGAACGCGCCAGCACCTTGGCCTGGCCGAACTCATGCCGGCACAGTTCGACGATGCGGTTGGTCGCCTCGCGGTCGTCGATGCAGATGGCGATCTGCCGTGCCGTGGCCGCGCCCGAGGCGTGCAGCACGTCCAGGCGCGTGCCGTCGCCGTAGTAGATCTTGAAGCCGAATTCCTCGGCGCTGCGGATCATGTCCAGGTCGGTATCGATGATGGTCACGTCCACGTCGCGCGCCAGCAGCGCCTGGCTCATGACCTGGCCGAAGCGGCCGAAACCAATGATCAGCACGCTGCCGGTCTGCCCCTCGACCTTCTCGATGCCTTCCATCGACTGCTCGGCGTTGGGCATGAAGCCGCGTGCCAGGATCACCACGATGGGCGTGAGCACCATGGACAGCACCACGATGGCGGTGAAGTTGGCATTGAGCGTGGCGTCGATCAGCCCCTCCGAGGCCGCGGCCGAATACAGCACGAAGGCGAACTCGCCGCCCTGGGCCATCAGCACCGCCCGGTCCAGCGCCTCGCCATGGCCGCTGCGCGCCACCCGCGCCACGAAATAGATGCACAGGCCCTTGACCAGCATCATCGCCAGCACCGCCGAGACGATCAGCGGCCAATTGCGCGCCACCACCGCCAGGTCCAGCGACATGCCCACGCTGAGGAAAAACAGGCCCAGCAGGATGCCGCGGAAAGGCTCGATGTCCGCCTCGATCTGGTGGCGGAAGGTGGACTCGGACAGCAGCACGCCAGCCAGGAAGGCGCCCATTGCCATCGACAGGCCGCCGAGCTGCATCAGCAGCGCCGCGCCCAGCACCACCAGCAGCGCGGCGGCGGTCATCACCTCGCGCGCCCGCGCCCTGGCCAGCACGCGGAACAACGGGTTCAACAGCCAGATGCCGGCCGCGACCAGCCCGGCCACGCTGGCCATGCCAATGCCGATGGCCGTCCAGCGCGAGCCCGCCTGCGCCGCCTCGGTCGGCGCCAGGAAGGCCACCAGCGCCAACAGCGGCACGATCAGCAGGTCTTCGAACAGCAGCACCGAGACGATCTTCTGGCCGCCCGGCGAGGCGATATCGCCACGCTCGCCCAGCAACTGCATGACGATCGCGGTGGAGGTCAGCACGAAACCGGCGCCCCCGACGAAGGCCACCGGCCAGGAGAAGCCGAACAGCTTGCCGACTACGGTGAGCGCCGCGGCGCAGGCGGCGATCTGGAGCGTGCCCAGGCCGAAGATCTGCTTGCGCAGGCTCCACAGGTGGGAGGGCCGCATCTCCAGGCCGATCACGAACAGGAACATCACCACGCCCAGCTCGGCCGTGTGCAGAATGGCCTGCGGGTCGGAGAACCAGCCCAGCCCGAACGGGCCGATCACCAGGCCGCCGGCCAGATACCCCAGCACCGAGCCCAGCCCCAGCCGTCTGAACAGCGGCACGGCCACCACGGCCGCGCCCAGCAAGGCCACGACACTGACCAGTTCGCTGGTGTCGGAAGGGGCGCTCATGCGCGAGGGGTTCCGGTCATGGGGCTTTGGTCATCGAGAGGTGGCTGGATGAGATGCGGCTCGCGCAGGCGCAGGCAAGCCACGGGCATTGCAACGTAGCATCGCAGGCACGGCGCTGACATGGACCGCTGCCGCATCCACGACGTGTGCCTCATGATCAGTCAGCCGGCGCGGACCTGGTCCGCGCCGTTTGTCGATGGCTGTTCGCTCACCGCGCCAGGCGCGCAGACCGGGCACGCGGGATCGGCCGCCAGGCGCATCTCGTGGAAGCGCATGGTCAGCGCATCGACATGCAGCAGGCGACCGCTGAGCGGCTCGCCGATGCCCAGCAGCAGCTTGATCGCCTCGCTGGCCTGGATCATCCCGACCAGCCCGGGCAGCACGCCCAGCACGCCCGCCTGCGCGCAGTCCGGCGCCAGTTCCGGCGGTGGCGGTGCGGGGAACAGGCAGCGATAGCACGGCAGCTGCCCGCGATGACGGCCGGCATCGAACACACTGGCCTGGCCTTCGAAGCGCTGCACCGCCCCATACACCAGCGGCTTGCCCAGCCGCACGCAGGCATCGTTGAGCACATAGCGCGTGGCGAAATTATCCGCACCATCGACCACCACATCGATGCCGTCGAGCAGCCGATCGACATTGCCCGCGGTGACACGCTCAGGGACCGCCTCCACGCACACGCCTGGATTGAGCGCCTGCAAGGCCACGGCCGCCGACGCCACCTTGGGCATGCTCACGCGCGCCTCGGCGTGCAGGATCTGTCGCTGCAGGTTGCTGCGCTCGACCACGTCGTCGTCGGCGATGCGCAGCGTCCCCACCCCGGCCGCGGCCAGATAGAACGCGGCCGGCGAGCCCAGCCCGCCCGCACCCACCAGCAGCACGCGCGAGGCGCGCAGGCGGCGCTGGCCGGCCTGTCCCACCTGCGGCAGCAGCAGGTGGCGCGCGTAGCGCTCGTTGAAGTCGCGTGTGTGGGCATCCTGCTCGGGCACCACCATGGGCAGCCCCTCTGCCATCCAGCCCGAGGTGCCGCCATCGATCGAGGCGACCTGCGCGAAGCCGGCGGTGCGCAGCATCTGCGCCGCCTCCAGCGAGCGCCCCCCGGACTGGCAGATCAGCAGCGCTTGGGCGCCCCCGGCCGGCAGGTGGCGCGCCGGTTCGGCCAGCAGGCTGGCCTTGGGCACCAAGGCGGCGCCCTGGGCGTGGCCACCTGCGTGTTCGTGCGGCTCGCGCACATCGATCAGGAAGGCCCCCTGCCGGAGGCGCTGCTGTGCCTCCCGTGGGCTGATGCGTTCGATGCTCATGCGCCGATTATGGGCGCTGGCCAGGCGATCAGTACGGGAACACCGTGACGCGTTCGCCCAGCGCGTAGTCGCGCTCGCCTTCCTCCAGCAGGATCAGCGCATCGCTCTGCGCCGCGCCGCGCAAGCGGTGCGAGGCGTCGGCCGGATTGGGCAACACGCCCAGCGTTGCATCCTCGCCGTACTGCAATTGCCCGCGCAGGAACTCCAGCCGTGCATGAGTCTTGCGCCAGGGCGCGCGCAAGGCCGCGGTGACCACCGGGCGCGCGTCCTGGCGACCCTGCAGGCCGTCCAGCAACGGCCGGCCCAGCATCAGGAAGGTGGCCAGCACCGAGACCGGATTGCCCGGCAGCCCCAGGAACACCGCCTGGTCCATGCGCCCGAACAGCACCGGCATGCCGGGCTTCATGCGCACCTTCCAGAAATCGATCTGGCCATGCTGCTGCAGCAGCCCCGGCAAGTGGTCCTTCTCCCCGGCCGAGACCGCGCCGCAGGTGATCACCACATCGAAGGCGCTGGCCGCATCGCGCAACAGCAGTTCGATGCGCGCCGGATCGTCCGGCAGACGCGGCCAGGCCACCGGTTCCAACCTCTGTGCGCGCAGCAGCCCCATCAGCAGATCGCGATTGCTGTCGTAGATCTGCCCCGGCATCAGCGGCATGCCCGGCTCGATAAGCTCATCGCCGGTGGTGAACACGGCAACCGTCGGGCGCCGCGCCACCGCCAGGTCGCTCACGCCCAGCGCAGCGGCCAGCGACACCCGGGCCGGCGTCAGCACCTGCCCGGCACGCAGGACCAGCTCGCCCTCGCGCACGTCCTCGCCGGCCCTGCGAATGTCCGCGCCCAGCGCGATGCCCGCCGGCACCTGGATCCCATCCTCGACCAGGATCACCGCTTCCTTGATCACCACCGTGTCCGCGCCAGCGGGCAGCGCCGCGCCGGTGGTGATGCGCACGCATTCGCCTGGACCGACACTCAGGCCCTCGCCTGCCCCAGCGAACTGCTCGCCCACCAGGCGCAAACGCGTGGGCGCATCGGTGGACAGGTCGGCATGGCGCAGCGCAAAGCCATCCATGCGGCTGTTGTCGAACGGTGGCAACGCCATCGGCGCCACCAGGTCCTGGCCCAGCACCCGGCCATCCACGCGCCCCAGGCTCAGCCGCTCCAGCGGCAGACGTCGCGCCTGCGCGGTGGTCGCCACGATCTCCAGCGCCTCACGCCAGGCGATGCGGCTCGGGTAGGCCTGCACGGCTCAGCGGCCTTTCACGTGGCGGATCAGGCGCTTCTTCTTGGCGATCTGACGCTCGGTCAGCACGTTCTTCTTGCCCTCGTAGGGGTTGGTGCCCTCACGGAACATGAAGCGCACCGGCGTGCCCACCAGCTTGAAGCGCTTGCGGAAGAAGTTCTCCAGGTAGCGCTTGTACGACTCCGGCAGCACCTTCAGGCGGGTGCCGTGGACGATGAAGGTCGGCGGGTTGGCCCCGCCCGGGTGGACATAGCGCAGCTTGGAGACGTGGCCGCGGATGCTCGGCGGCGGATTGGTCTCGTAGGCGATCTCCAGGGCCTTGTTGACCTCGCTGGTGCCGAACTCGCGATTGGCCGAGGCATGCGCGCGATGCACGGCCTTGAACAGCTCGCGCAGGCCCGAGCCATGCAGCGCGGAGATGCGCACCACCTCGGCCCATTCCACGAAGCTCAGCTTGCGCGAGAGCAGCGCCTCGGCCTGTTCGCGCTGGTAGGTCGTCAGGCCGTCCCACTTGTTGATCACCACCACCAGCGCACGGCCGGCGTCGAGCACCGCACCCAGCACCGTGGCGTCCTGGTCGGTCACGCCCTCGGTGGCATCCAGCATCAGCACCGCGACCTGGCACTGTTCGATCGCCTGCAGGGTCTTGAACACCGAGAACTTTTCCACCGCCTCCTCGACCCGGGCGCGGCGACGCAGGCCGGCGGTATCGATCAGCCGGTACAGGCGGCCATCGCGCTCCAGATCCACCGCGATCGAATCGCGAGTGGTGCCCGGCACGTCCGAGGCGATCATCCGCTCCTCGCCCAGCAGGCGGTTGACCAGCGTGGACTTGCCCACGTTGGGGCGCCCGACGAAGGCCACCCGGATGCGGTTGGGGTCGGTATCCAGGATCTCGCCGGCGCCCTCCTCGGGCAGCCGCGCCAACGCCTCGTCGACCAGGTCGTCCACGCCCTGGCGATGCGAGGCGGCGATGGTCAGCACGTCCTCGAAGCCGTAGCGGGCGAACTCCGAGCGCGCCGCCTCCTCGTCGATGCCGTCGATCTTGTTGATCACCAGCACCGTCGGGCGGGCGGCCTTGCGCAGCCAGCGCAGGATGTCGTCGTCCAGGGCCGAGGGGCCCTCGCGGCCATCGACCACGAACAGCACCAGGTCGGCTTCCTCGGCCGCGGCCCGCGCCTGGCGCGCGGTGGCGCCGGCCAGGCCTTCCTCATCGCCGGCGATACCGCCGGTATCGACCACGACGAAATGGCGTTCCTCGTCCAGGCGGCAGACCCCGTAGTTGCGGTCGCGCGTCACGCCCGGCTGGTCGTGGACCAGGGCGTCGCGGCTGCGGGTCAGCGCGTTGAACAGCGTCGATTTGCCCACGTTGGGGCGCCCGACCAGGGCGACGAGGGGAAGCATAGGAACACCAAGAAAGAATGAGGAATCGGCGCTTGCGCGCCGACAAGATTACCGGACTTGGCCCGGCAGGCCGATCACGCCCGGTCCGACACGACAACGGCGACCCGCAAGGCAGGTCGCCGTTTGGGACCCAAGCCGGCTGGATCAGCGCAGCTTGAACGCGGTCAGCTTGCCGTCGGTGTTCTGCACGATCAGGATGCCGTCGGCCACCACCGGCTGGCCCTTGATCGGGTCGCCGCCGGCACGCTCACGTGCCACGACTTCGCCGTTGTCCAGGCGCATCCAGTGCACGTAGCCCTTGTAGTCGGCCACCACCGCGTAGTCGCCCTGCACGGCCGGGGCCGTCACCGAACGCCGCGCCAGGGTGGTGTTGGACCACAGCGAACCGCCGCTGCTCTTGTCCAGCGCCCACACGCTGCCATCCGGGTCGGTCACCACCGCCGCCGAAGTGCCGATGCCGATACCGATACCGCCCATGCCGCCATTCTCGCGAGTCCACATCGGACGGCCGCTGGGCCCGTCGATGGCCACCGTGTCGCGCTTGAAGCTGGTCGCCAGCAAGGTGGTGCCATCGATCACCGGGGCGCCGTCCACGTCGGCCATGCGCTCCAGCTCGGTGCGGCCCTCGCCCGAACCGATCGGCAGGTCCCACATCTGGCGGCCATCGGCCAGGCTCAGTGCGGTCAGGGTGCCGTCGTCGTTGCCGACGAAGACGATGTTGGGCGCCAGCGTCACCGGGCTGCCGCCACGGACCGTCAGCGAGGGCAACTCATGGCTCCAGAACCAGCGACGCTCGCCGGTATCGTGGTCGTAGGCGGTGACGCGACCATCGTTGGAATGCACCACGACATTGTTCTGGCCGATCGTCGGGGCCGCGATGACCTCGCTGTTGATCTTGGCCTTCCACTTCTCCTCGCCGGTGGCGCCATCCAGGGCGATCAGCTGGCCATCCAGGGTGCCGGCCACGACCAGGCCATCGCCCGCACCGACCGCGGAAATCCGGTCGTCGGACTTGTAGCGCCAGATGCTCTTGCCGGTCTGCAGGTCGAAGGCATGCACGCCACCTTCGATGGCGGCCGCGTAGACGCGGCCCTGCGACACCGCCGGGCGCTGACGCGTGCCCAGCTTCTTCTCGCCATCGCCGGCCGAGGCGGTCCAGACCTTGTCGATGGCGATGCTGTTCTTCAGCTTCACCAGCTCGGCCGGCTCGGCGGCCTTCTTGTCGGAATCCTTGCTGCTGAACCAGCCTTTGACGGTGCTGCAGCCGCCCAGCGCAAGCGCCATGGCGGAGATCACCAGCGCGCGCTGGAAGAATACGGACTTACGTTGCATCAGGTGGACTCCGCGACTTCAGGCGGTGTGCCGCCGGCATGGGTGAGCTTGATTTCGACCAGGCGCCGCTCCGGCGCGGCCACGTCCATCGAGGTCAGCGCCTTCAGATAGGCGGCCTTGGCTTCTTCCTGCTTGCCCGCGGCCAGCAGCGCATCGCCGCGGATTTCCAGGTCGGACGCCAGCGAGGACTCGCCGATGACCTTGACCGCCTCGTCCGGCTTGCCGGTCTCGATCAGCAGGCGCGCCAGGCGCTGGTTGACCACCGAGCGCAGCGCCGGCTCGGGCTTGATCGCGCGCAGGGTAGCGATGGCCTCGTCCAGCTTCTTGCCATCGACCTGCGCCTTGGCCAGCGACAGCTGCGCCAGGGTACCGTAGACGCCGCTGTCGGCGCCCATGGCCGAAACTTCGCCCTTGGCCTTGGCCAGATCGCCGGCGGCCACCGCCTTGCTCGCCTGGTCGTAGCGGTCGTAGGCCTGTTGGTCCTGCAGATGCGTGCGCTTCTGCCACCACTGCCAACCGAAGATCAGCGCCAGGCCGATGAGCACACCGCCTGCCAGTCCCGCGCCGTTGTTTCTCAGCCAGCCGCGGACGCGCTCGCCTTGTTCGTGCTCGTCGAGCAGATCATCAATCGCCATGCTTACTCTCGCCCCGCACACCGGCAGGGTGTTGTCGTTCTAAGAAGTGTTCCGGTGCCGCCGCATCAAAACGGACGAACCCCCGGGCAGGTCACTGCTGGACCGGCACGAGGGAGCCGTCGGAGGATACCTCAAAGCGGGCCACGTTGCCCCGCCGGTAGGGATCGAGGGCTACCGTACTCCCGGCTCGCTGAACATCCACCGCAGCCGCATTGCCCAGCACCACGCGCTGCACCTGGCCGGCCGGGAAGTCACGCACGTCGCCGGCCTTGAGCACGCCCTTCTCCAGGGCGGTGCCATCGGCGGCGATGACCTGCACCCAGCTGTCGCCGCGGAAACTCAGGCGCAGCCCGGGGTTGTTCGAGACCTCGGCGGCGGGAGCATCGCGCGTGGTCGACAGCGGTGGCGTCATCGAGGCCGCCAGCGGAGACGGGTCCGGACGACGCGCGGCCTGCTCGGTCTGCTGCTTCTGCACCTGCGGCGCCAGCTCGCCGGCCGCAGGCGCGGTCGGGGCCTCGTCCAGCGAGGCGGTGGTCTGCGGACCGGGTCCGCGGGTGGCCAGCCACACCGGCACGGCGAAGAAGCACACCGTGATCACCACGTAGACCGCGCGGCGGGCGGTGGCTTCGAACAGGCGCTGGTAGGCCGGCGTGTGGACGTGGCTGACGATGTCCGAAGGGCGCACCGCGCCGACCTCGGCACCGTCCAGATAGGGCGCGACATCGACCTTGAGCAGGCGCGCATAGCTGCGCAGCTGTCCGCGCACGAATACTGGTGCGCCCAGGCGCTCCCACTGTCCGGCCTCCAGGGCGCTGACGATGCGCATGGGCACCTTCAAGGACTGGCTGACCTGGGCGATGTCCAGCCCGGCATCCTCGCGCGCTTGCCGCAGCATCGCGCCGCATTCAGCAGCCTGCCCGGCCGCGTTGGGACTGCGGTTGTGTTCCGTCATGGTCTTGCGGAATCCCCGGAATTCGCCGCGCCCTGACGGGGAAACTCCGTCCCCAGGCGCTGCAGGTATCGGCTGGCGGCTACCTTGTCGCCCAGCCCACTTTCGATGTCTGCTGCAAGTTGTAACACGCCAGCATCCGCTGGTGCAGCTGCCAGGCGACGTTCGATGAAGGCGCGGGCCTCGAAATCGCGGCCTTTGCGGTGCTCATTGGAGGCCATCGAAGCCAAGGCGTAGGCATTGACCGGATCGAGCTCGAGCGCCTTGCGCAGATCGCGCTCGGCACGCTCGTACTGGCCCACCTGCAGCGCGCAGCCGCCAGCGTTGGCCAGTGCCGAGGCCGGACTGGAGTAGTTCGGCAGCGCCAGCGCACGGTCGAACCACACCAGCGCCTCGGCCGGACTGCCATTGCCGCACAGCCAGGCCCCGTAATTGTTGATGACGCCCGGATCCTTGGGCGACAGCTCGGCTGCGCGGCGGTAGTGCTGGCCGGCGGCCGCGGCCTGGCCCCGGCTGGACTGGACGATGCCCATGATGGTGTGGGCCGCCACATTGTCCTGGTCGGCCTTCAACACCGCCGAGGCCTCGCGCCCGGCTTCCTCCACATCGCCCGCCGTCAGCCGCTGCCACGCCCGGTCCACGCGCGCCTGTTCGGCCAGGCGCTGCCGGGTCGCGGCGCTGTCCTTTACCTCATAGGGCGACTCGTGCTTCTTGAACTTGACGATCTCCGGCTTGGTCTTGACGAAAGTCAGGCGCGAACAGCCGGCCAGCAGCAGCACGGCTGCCAACAGCGGGATCAAGACCAGGGCTCGCTCAGGCCGCCGCATCGTCCAGCCCCTGCTCCCGCAGATGGCGTTTGAACTCGGCCTGGCGCCGGGTGCGGTCCATGACCTGGCCCTTGAGCTGCCCGCAGGCCGCATCGATATCGTCGCCACGCGTGCGGCGGACCATCGTCAGCACCTGCGCATCCAGCAGGATCTTCTGGAAGGCGCGGATGCTGGTCTCGTCCGAGCGCTCGTAGCGCGTGCCGGGGAACGGGTTGAACGGAATCAGGTTGACCTTGCCGGCCTCGCGCGACTGCATCTGGTTGCCGAAGCTGCGCATCAGCCGGGCCAGCGCCCGAGCATGCGCGGGCTGGTCGTTGACCCCGCGCATCAAGGTGTACTCGAAGGTGATCGAGTCGCGCTTGGGACTGGCCTTGAGATAGCGGGCGCAGGCGGCCATCAGCTGCTCGACCGGGTACTTCTTGTTCAGCGGCACCAGCTCGCTGCGCAAGTCGTCCTCGGCCGCATGCAGGGACACGGCCAGGGAGACGTCACTCTCGGTGGAGAGGCGGTCGATCATCGGCACCATGCCGGCGGTGGACAGGGTCACCCGCTTGCTGGCCAGCCCATAGCCCAGGTCGTCGCGCATGATGCTCATGGCGCGCACGACGTTGTCGAAATTGGCCAGCGGCTCGCCCATGCCCATCATCACCACGTTGGTGAGGCGACGGATCTGCGCCGGCACGTTGCCCAGGTGGCGCGCGGCCACCCAGACCTGGCCGATGATCTCGGCCGTGGACAGGTTGCGGTTGAAGCCCTGGGTGGCGGTCGAGCAGAACTGGCAGTTCAGCGCGCAACCGACCTGCGAGGACACGCATAGCGTGCCGCGTGTCTTGTCCGGGATGTACACCGTCTCGATGGCGTTCTTGCCATCGGCGCCCATCGACAGCAGCCACTTATGGGTGCCGTCGGCGGAAGGCTTGTCGAACACCACGTTCGGCACGACCACCTCGGCATGCTGCTGCAGCTTGGCGCGCAGCGGCTTGCCTAGGTCGGTCATCTCGTCGAAGTCGGTGACGTAGCGGTGGTGGATCCACTTCATCACCTGGTGGGCGCGGAAACGCTTCTCGCCGAGGGTGTCCTCGAAGAAGCGCTCCAGCCCGCCGCGATCGAGATCGAGCAGGTTCTGCTTGCGCACGGCCGCGGCGGCGAGGGGCTCGCCGGTGGTCGTCACGCTGGGAATCGACACGATCTCTTTCACGGCAGCGCGACCTCAGCGCGAAACCACTTCGGTGGAGGCGAACCAGTAAGCCACTTCGATGGCGGCGTTCTCGACCGAGTCCGAGCCGTGGGCGGCATTGGCATCGATGGAGTCGGCGAAGTCGGCGCGGATGGTGCCCGGGGCGGCGTCCTTGGGGTTGGTCGCGCCCAGCAGCTCGCGGTGCGCGGCCACGGCGTTCTCGCCTTCCAGCGCCTGGATCATCACCGGGCCGGAAATCATGAACTCGACCAGCGCGTTGAAGAACGGGCGGTCCTTGTGCACGGCGTAGAAGCCCTCGGCCTCGCGGCGCGACAGCTGCTTGTACTTGGCCGCCACGACCTTCAGGCCGGCCTTCTCGAAGCGGGCGTAGATCTCGCCGATGACGTTCTTGGCGACGGCATCGGGCTTGATGATGGACAGGGTGCGCTCCAGCGCCATGGATGTTCTCCGGTGGGCGGGTCACTCAAGGACCCGAGGTTACATGAAAAAAACCCGCGTCGAAACGCGGGCTTAGGCTTTATTCCTGCGCAAATTCTAACGCAAGCCGGGCGCTCTTGCACCCCTGCGGATGCGGCGATGCAGCATGACAGGGCGCACGGGCGGCGTAGACTCAAACAATCGTTTGATTCATGTACCAGGCCAGATGGGACCCGCTGCGCAGTTCTCCACCAAAGACCGCATCCTGGGCGCTGCCGAGGAGCTGTTCGCGCTCCACGGGTTCGCCGGGACCTCGCTGCGCCAGGTGACCAGCAAGGCCGACGTGAACATCGCGGCGGTCAACTACCACTTCGGCTCCAAGGAAAACCTGGTCAACGAGGTGTTCCGCCGGCGCATGGATGTAATGTCCGCGCTGCGGCTGTCGCAGCTGGAGCGCGCGCTGTCGGCGCATCCGGGCCAGCTGCGCCCGATCCTGGCGGCCTTCGTCGAGCCGGCCCTGGCCATGGCGCTGGACCGCAACGGCGGTGGCGCCTTCGTCCGCGTCATCGCCCGGGCCTACGCGGAAAAAAACGACAGCTTGCGGCGTTTCCTGTCCGACCACTATGGCCACGTGCTGCGCGACTTCGGCCGGGCCATGGCCGCCTGCCTGCCCGACCTGGACAAGGAAACGCTGTACTGGCGGCTGGACTTCCTGGCCGGCGCCCTGACCTACGCGATGGCCGACTTCGGCGTGATCAAGCGCCCGCAGGGGGTCAGCGAAGCCCAGCACCGCGCCCAGGCCGCCGCAGAACTCATCCGCTTCGCCGAGGCCGGCTTCCATGCCGGCGGCGGGCGTCCCACCGCTTCCCCTGATCCTTCAGAGGCTTGATCCGCATGTCCCAGAAACTTCTCGTCCGCCGCGTGGCCGTCCTCGGCGCCGGCGTCATGGGTGCCCAGATCGCGGCGCACCTGACCAACGCAGGCGTCGATACGATCCTGTTCGATCTCCCCGCCAAGGAGGGACCGGCCAGCGGCATCGTGCTCAAGGCCATCGCCAACCTGGGCAAGCTCTCGCCCGCCCCGCTGGCGGCCAAGGGCCTGGCCGAGGCCATCACCCCGGCCAACTACGGCAGCGACCTGGAACTGCTGCGCGAGTGCGACCTGATCATCGAGGCCATTGCCGAGCGCATGGACTGGAAGCAGGACCTGTACGCAAAGATCGCCCCGTTCGTGGCCGACCACGCGGTGCTGGCCTCCAACACCTCGGGCCTGGGCATCAACAAGCTGTCCGAAGTGCTGCCCGAGCAGCTGCGCCACCGCTTCTGCGGCGTGCACTTCTTCAACCCGCCGCGCTACATGCACCTGGCCGAGCTGATCCCGGCCAGGACCACCGACGTGGCCGTGCTGGAGGGCCTGGAGACCTTCCTGGTCACGACCCTGGGCAAGGGCGTGGTCTACGCCAAGGACACGCCGAACTTCATCGGCAACCGCATCGGCGTGTTCTCCATCCTGTCCACGATCCACCACACGCAGGAGTCCGGGCTGGGCTTCGACGAGGTCGATGCGCTGACCGGGCCCCTGGTGGGCCGGCCGAAGTCTGCCACCTATCGCACCTCCGACGTGGTCGGCCTGGACACCATGGCCCACGTCATCAAGACCATGGCCGACACCCTGCCCGAGGACCCGTGGCACGCCTACTTCAAGTCGCCCAAGTGGCTGGAGGCGCTGATCGCCAAGGGCGCGCTGGGCCAGAAGACCGGCGCCGGCATCTTCCGCAAGGCCGGCAAGGACATCCTTGTCCTGGATCTGGAGAAACAGGACTACCGCGCTTCGGACCGCACAGCTGCACCGGAGGTCGTCGAGATCCTCAAGATCAAGGACCCGGCCGAGAAGTTCGCCAAGCTGCGCGAGAGCCAGCACCCACAGGCGCAGTTCCTGTGGGCGACCTTCCGCGACCTGTTCCATTACAGCGCCTATCACCTGGCCGATATCGCCGAGACCGCGCGCGACGTGGATCTGGCCATCCGCTGGGGCTACGGCTGGTCGCTGGGGCCGTTCGAGACTTGGCAGGCCGCGGGCTGGAAGCAGGTGGCGCAGTGGATCGCCGATGACATCGTGGCCGGCAAGACCATGTCCGACGCGCCGCTGCCGGATTGGGTGTTCGACGGCCGCGAGGGCGTGCACGGTGCCGAAGGCTCCTACAGCCCGGTGCAGAACGCCAAGCTGCCGCGCTCGTCGCTGCCGGTGTACAAGCGTCAGCGCTTCCCCGACCCGGTGCTGGGCGAGCGCTTCCCGCAGGGCGAGACCGTCTACGAAAACGATGGCGTGCGCATGTGGCACGACGGCGACGACGTGGCCGTGGTCAGCTTCAAGACCAAGATGCACACCGTGTCCGACCAGGTCCTCGACGGCCTGCAGGAAGCGGTGACCCGCGCCGAGAAGGACTACAAGGGTCTGGTGATCTGGCAGCCCAAGGAGCCCTTCTCCGCCGGTGCCGACCTGGCCGGTGCGCTGGGCCTGCTACAGGCGGGCAAGGTGGACGCGTTCGAGGCCATGGTCGCCAACTTCCAGGCCACCAGCCAGCGCATCAAGTACTCGCTGGTGCCGGTGGTGGCCGCGGTGCGCGGCCTGGCCCTGGGCGGCGGCTGCGAGTTCCAGATGCATAGCGCCAAGACCGTGGCCAGCCTGGAGAGCTACATCGGCCTGGTCGAGGCCGGCGTGGGCCTGTTGCCGGCCGGCGGCGGCCTGAAGGAGCTGGCCGCGCGCGCCTCGGTGGCCGCCGGCCCGGGCGGCGACGTGTTCGCCGAGCTGAAGAAGACCTTCGAGACCATCGCCATGGCCAAGGTCTCCAACTCGGCGGTCAATGCGCAGGAACTGGGCCTGCTGCGGCCGACAGACAAGGTGGTCTTCAACGCCTACGAGTCGCTGTACATCGCCAAGAACGAGGCCGCGACGCTGGCCGAGTCGGGCTATCGCCCGCCCCTGCCCGCACGCCGCATCCAGGTCGCCGGCGACGTCGGCATCGCCACCTTCAAGATGCTGCTGGTCAACATGCTGGAAGGCCGTTTCATCAGCGAGTACGACTACGAGATCGCCACCCGCATCGCCACCGTGCTGTGCGGCGGCGAGGTGGATCGCGGCGCGCTGGTGGACGAGGAATGGCTGCTCAAGCTTGAACGCCGCCACTTCGTCGAGCTGGCCCAGCAGGACAAGACCCAGGCGCGCATCGCGCACATGCTCAAGACTGGGAAGCCGCTTAGGAACTGAGATCGGGGATTGGGGATTGGGGATTCGTTGAAGCGGATCCCCTCCCCTCGACCCTCTCGCCTCCAACACATTCATCCGCCGGGCAGAAGCGTTCGTGTCGGGATCCCCACTTACGAATCCCCAATCCCGAATCCCCAATCCCGGCCTCCGGAGAAACCCAAATGACCAAGCAGATCCAGGACGCCTACATCGTCGCCGCCACCCGCACCCCGGTCGGCAAGGCGCCCAAGGGCGTGTTCCGCAATACCCGCCCCGATGACATGCTGGCGCATGTGCTGAAGGCGGTCGTGGCGCAGGCGCCGGGCATCGATGCGAGCCGCATCGACGATGCCATCATCGGCTGCGCCATGCCCGAGGGCGAGCAAGGCATGAACGTAGCGCGCATCGGCCTGCTGCTGGCCGGCCTGCCCGACGTGATCGCCGCGCAGACCATCAACCGCTTCTGCTCCTCCGGCCTGCAGGCCGTGGCGCTGGCCGCCGACCAGATCCGCCTGGGCAACGCCGACCTGATGCTGGCCGGCGGCACCGAGTCGATGTCGATGGTGCCGATGATGGGCAACAAGGTCGCCCTGAGCCCGTCGGTGTTCAAGGACGATCATGTCGCCATCGCCTACGGCATGGGCATCACGGCTGAGAAGGTCGCCGAGGAATGGAAGGTCTCGCGCGAGGACCAGGATGCCTTTGCCCTGGCGTCGCACCAGAAGGCGATCGCGGCGATCCAGGCAGGCGAGTTCGCCTCGGAAATCACGCCGTACGAGATCCACTCCTACCAGCCCAACCTGGCCGACGGCAACACCATCGCCCTGCGCAAGCTGCTGGTCGAGCACGACGAGGGCCCGCGTCCGGATTCCTCGCTCGAAGGCCTGGCCAAGCTGCGCCCGGTGTTCCGCAATGGCCAGTTCGGGGGCAGCGTGACCGCGGGCAATTCCTCGCAAATGAGCGATGGCGCCGGTGCGGTGCTGCTGGCCTCCGAGCAGGCGATCAAGGACTACGGCCTGACCCCGCTGGCCCGCTTCGTCAGTTTCTCGGTGGCCGGTGTGCGCCCGGAAGTGATGGGCATCGGCCCGATCGCGGCGATTCCCAAGGCGCTCAAGCAGGCGGGCCTGAGCAAGGACCAGCTGGACTGGATCGAGCTCAACGAGGCCTTCGCCGCCCAGTCGCTGGCGGTGATCCGCGACAGCGAGCTGGACCCGTCCAAGGTCAACCCGCTCGGCGGCGCCATCGCCCTGGGCCACCCGCTGGGCGCCACCGGTGCGATCCGCACCGCCACCCTGGTCCATGGCCTGCGTCGCCGCCAGCAAAAGTACGGCATGGTGACCATGTGCATCGGCACCGGCATGGGCGCGGCGGGCATCTTCGAAGCGCTCTGAGCCTGGCGCGGCAGGGGCTCCGTTCCCTGCCCTGTCCGCGAGACAAAGAAGGCGGCCCATGGCCGCCTTCTTCTTGCCCACAACCGTAGGGTGGATGACGCTCCTACATCCACCACCGCGGCAAAAGCACACCGCCGGCCGGCCCGCCGGAGTCATCCCATCGGAAGGTTCCACGAATGTGGGCTCGATGGGCACAAAAAAATCCGATGCCAGAAACCTGACATCGGATGCTGTGAGACTTAGTCGTTCAAGTGTGGAACGATGGGCCCTCGGATACTTCCTCGGATTCGGTGTCCCAGCGCGTCAGGTGGACAAGTTTCGCGTTGTCCACCCTACAGGCCTTCTCAAGCCGAGGCGCGCACGCCCAGCTCCTTGAGCGCATTGCGCATGGCTTCGGCCGCCGCGTCGCCGATCTTTTCGCTCTGCAGCGCGTAGTGGATCGTGGCCTCGACCAGGCCGATGTGCGCGCCGCAGTCGAAACGCGTGCCCTGGAAGCGGTAGGCATGCACCGGCTTCTGCTTGAGCAGCGTGGCGATGGCGTCGGTGAGCTGGATCTCACCGCCGGCGCCCGGCTTGGTCTCTTCCAGCAGCTTGAAGATGCTGCCGTCGAGCACGTAGCGGCCGACCACGCCCAGGTTGCTCGGCGCCTCTTCCGGCTTGGGCTTTTCGACCATCGCATTGACCTTGCCGCTGCGGCCGTCGAAGGCGTCTGTGGCCACGATGCCGTAACTGGCGGTCTTGGAGGGCTCGACGTCCTGCACCGCGATCTGGCTGGCGCCGGTGGCCGCGTGCGCCTCGGCCATCTGCTTGAGCGCACCGTCACCGCCCTGGTTGACGATCATGTCGTCCGGCAGCATCACCGCAAACGGCTCGTCGCCGACGATCGGCTTGGCGCACAGCACCGCATGGCCCAGGCCCAGCGCCTCGCCCTGGGTGACGAAAATCGCGCGTACGCCCTTGGGCAGCGGATTGCGCACCTTGTCCAGCAGCTCCAGCTTGCCCGAGGCCTCCAGCTTGTCTTCCAGCTCGTAGGCTTTGTCGAAGTAGTCGCCGATGGCGTGCTTGTAGCGGTTGGTCACGAAGATCAGCGTGTCACAGCCGGCCTCGACAGCCTCGTCCACCGCGTACTGGATCAGCGGCCGGTCGATGATCGGGAGCATCTCCTTGGGTACCGTCTTGGTAGCGGGCAAAAAGCGCGTGCCCAGGCCTGCGACTGGGAAAACGGCCTTACGGATGCGTTGCGTCATCTACTGTTTCTCGCTTCTCGGATGGGGAACTGAACGATCGTATCAGTCGACTCGTGAGGATTATCTGGAGAAAACTCCGGGACCGTGGTTTTCAGCAGACGCCAGATCTGGTCCTCGTCGTAGTCGATGACGGCCTGGCGCAGCTGGACCAGGGCCTTGCTCAGCGCCTCGGCCGACACCTCGCGGGCACGGGCCTGCAAAATCTTCGGGTGCGAGGTCGGCCGGTACGCCTCTTCCTCGTGGAACAGGGTCTCGTGGAGCTTCTCGCCCGGGCGCAGCCCCGTGTAGACGATGGCGATATCCCGGCCGGGCTGCTTGCCTGCCAGGCGGATCATCTGCTCGGCCAGCACCCGGATGGCGATCGGCTCGCCCATGTCCAGGGTGTAGATCGATGCATGGGCCGCACTGGCCGCGGCCTGCACGATTAGCTGGCAGGCCTCGGGAATGGTCATGAAGTAACGGGTCACGTCCGGGTCGGTCACCGTGACCGGGCCGCCGGCGCGGATCTGATCGCGGAACAGCGGCACCACGCTGCCCACCGAATCGAGCACATTGCCAAAGCGCACGGTGACGAACCGCGTGGAGGTCAGGTCATCGGCGGACTGGCACAGCATCTCGGCCAGGCGCTTGGTCGCGCCCAGTGTGTTGGCAGGATCGACCGCCTTGTCCGTGGAAATCAGCACGAAGGTGCCGACACCGGCGGCCTTGGAGGCCTTGATCATCGTCTCGGAGGCCAGCGCGTTGTTGCGCACGGCTTCGCGCAGCTGCGTTTCCAGCAGGGGCACCTGCTTGTAGGCCGCGGCATGGAAGACCGCGTCGGGTTGCGCCAGCTCCAGCGCGCGACGCGCCAGGGCAGGATCTCCGCAGTTGCCCAGGATCGGCACAATCTCTACGTCAGGGAAGGCCCGATGCAGGTCGGCCTGGGCCTTGAGCAGGGAGTACTCGCTGATTTCCAGCAGTGCGATCTTGGTCGCGCCATGGCGCGCGCACTGGCGACACAGCTCCGAGCCGATCGAACCACCCGCCCCTGTCACCAGGACCGCACGCCCGCCCAGCCAGCCACGGATGAGCTTCCAGTCCGGCGTGATCGGCTTGCGGCCGAGCAGATCGTCGATGGCCACCTCTTCCAGCGCGCCGGGCGCCGAGCGGCCTTCCAGCACGTCGACCAGGCGCGGCACCTTGCGAAACGGCAGGCCGGTGCCCTCGCAGATCGCCAACACGCGCTGCATGGACGAGGCGTCCAGCGAGGGCATGGCAATGACCAGCATCTTGGCGGCCGACTCCTTGGCCACGCGATTGGCGTCATCCAGGCCGCCCAGGACGCGGATGCCATGCACCCGCGTGCCGTGCAGCTCGCGCGCATCGTCCAGGAATCCCACGGGCTGGTAGGCACCATTGCGCAGCAGGTCGCGCAACAGCGCCTCGCCGGCCTGCCCCGCGCCCAGGATCAGCACGCGCTGGGCCGAGGCTCCGCGCACTTCGCCGAGCTGATGGTCCTTCCAGGCCCGGTAGACCAGGCGCGGGAGCCCCAGGCCGCCCATCAGGGCGAAGGGATAGAGCGCCAGCACGGTGCGCGGCACCCCATCGAGCCGGTTGTACAGCCCCAGGCCCAGCGTAATGGCCAGCACGCCCATGACGGCCGACTTCAGGATGTTGATCAGGTCCGGCACGCTGGCGAATCGCCACAGCCCCTGGTAGAGCCCCACCAGGCGGAACACCAGCCCCTGCGCCAACAGCACGATGACGACCTCAAGGGAGATCAGCGGGTAATCCGGCGGGATGGGCAGCATGGCGTAGCGCACATGGTGCAAGGCCTGCCAGCAGATCCAGGTCACCAACAAATCGTGCGCGGACACCGCCAGTCGCGGCAGGCGACCAGCCAATGAAATGCGCCAGGAATCCTTGGTTAGGGACATTCAGACCTCAAGCCCAGTGGCGGGTGACCTTCCACCAGGCCGCAGCGGCGCTGACCAACAACAGCAGCGCCAGCAGCAACGGGAGGGGGGACAGGGGGGTGGAAAATTGCAGCGCAACAAGTACCGCGCAGGCAGTGAACAGACCATAAGCACCTGTCACAGCGGGATGGCCCCACCGTCGGGCCAGGCGCTGATAGGCGTGGGAGGCGTGTGGCGTCCACCAGCGTTCGCCGGCGAGCATGCGCCTGAGCAAAGTGAAGCCGGCGTCGACTGCGAAGGCGATCAGGGGCAGGACCACCGCCAGCGACCATCCGGATGCTGGCCACGCCAATACACCGAACAACGCCAGCAGATAGCCCAGGGAACCGCTTCCAACATCCCCCAGGAAAATGCGGGCGCGGGGAAAGTTGAATGGCAAGAAGCCCAGCGCGCACGCCACCAGGCACAGCGCCAGCATGGCCCACGCGGACGGCCACAACAGCACCGCGAATCCCGCCGCAACCAGCCCCGCCTGCGTGGTGGCGATGCCGTTGATGCCGTCCATGAAGTTCCAGATATTCACCAGCGCAAGGCTCGCCGCAAATCCCACCGCGGCATGTAGCAGCGACTGGCTCGCGCGCCAGGCCAGGACCGCGACACAGACGGCCGCAAGCGCGAGCCAGTGCAGCCTGGGCCAGACCGGCAGGGAGCGGTGGTCATCGATCCAGCCCGGCACAGCGACCAGGCCCAGGCCGGCCAACGCCAAGGCGACCTCCACCACGGCGAGCCGGCCCGCCAGGCAAAGCAGCAGGCTGGCCAGTCCCATGACCACCACGATGGCGACCCCGCCACCGCGTGGCGTGGCCTGGACGTGACTACGGCGCTCGCCCGGTGCGTCGATCAGGCCTGCACGCCTGGCATAACGGATCGCCATCCAGGTGAGCACCGCCGTCAACGCGCAGCATCCGGCCCACAGTGCGAGGCTGGCAGGCGTCATACGACCGCGTAGTTGAGCAAGGGCTTGATAGACCCCCACTCCTTGCAGCTCGGACACTGCCAGTGGTGCGTGCGCGCACCGAAGCCGCAGCGGTTGCATCGATAGCTGGGATTACGCACCAGCAGCTGATCGGTGATGTGCTTCAGGTCGGACAGCGTGGCGGTGGAGTCTGCGCCTTCGGCCAGGGTGAGATCGATCAGCGCCGCTTCGCCGCGCACCGACGGACGATCCTTCAGCTGTCTCGCCAGGTACGCACGCGCGGCAGGCACCCCGTCCTGGGCCTCGACCAGCTTGGTCAGCGCCAGCACCGGCGAGATGCCGCGATAGTGCTCGCACATCTCCGACAGGAAGGCGCGCGCGCCGGACAGGTCGCCAACCTCCTGGTAGGCGGCCAGCAGGCTCGCCATCAGCTCGGGCAGGAACTCCGGGTCGTGGCGGGCAGCCCGTTCGAATGCGCGGATCGCCGCCTCGTAGTTGCCTGCCTCGGACTCGATGCGGCCCTCGATCAGGCCGGCGCGCACGCTCTTGGCATCGGCCTGGTAGGCCCGCGCGACGGCCGCGCGCGCATCTTCTGGCTGGTTGGCGGTGCGATAGCGCTCGGCCAGCTCGCACTCGAACTGGCTGATCAGCTTGCCCATCGGCTCGCCGGTGACTTCCTCGTAGCGCGCGGCGTTCTCGATCGCCTTGGCCCAGTCGCGAACGCCGCGCGCTACGAGG
>Ga0209257_1000794_pt1 | contig 46064 bp, 41 predicted proteins | sample AraplaCvi_mCL_r2_FD_184277 | JGI IMG/M metagenome (GOLD analysis project Ga0209257, IMG submission 184277) | Arabidopsis root microbial communities from North Carolina, USA - plate scrape MF_Cvi_mCL_r2 (SPAdes) (version 2) | ecosystem: Host-associated > Plants > Roots > Endosphere | place: USA...
TCGCGCGGCTGGAGGCCCTGTTGGCCGCCACGGTCGATCGTTGCGACAGCGCCGCCGCCGCGCCCTCGTGCCCGGTGCTCGATCTCCTCGAGGCGGCCGCATAGCGGTGACCGTCCTACCGGCGGGCGTGCCCGTGTCGGTGATGCAGGTCCGGATAGTGCGGGTGTTTGTGGACCAGCGGCGCGTGGCGGTGCGAATGGCTGTGGGGCTCTCCGGCAGGATCCTCGCGCCGATGCCCGTGCTGGTGATGGGCGTCGTGCACGTGACGGTGTTCGTGCTCGAGGCCCTCGTGGGCGTGCTCGTGCTCATGCGCCTCGGCGAGATGGAAGTAGACGCCGATGGCCATCAGGACCCCGGCCAATGCCAGCCGCAGGGTGACCGGCTCGTCGAACATGCCGATCGCGAGGATCGCGCCGATGAAGGGCGCGGTGGAGAAGTAGGCCCCGGTCCGGGCTGCGCCGAGGTGGCGCAGGCCCAGCACGAACAGCACCAGGCTCACGCCGTAGCCCAGGAACCCGACCACGGCCGCACCGCCGATCTGGGCGGCCGACGGGAGCCGGGCGCCCATGGCCAGGGCAAGTCCCAGGTTCACGGCGCCGGCGACCAGGCCCTTGATCATCGCGATCTGGACCGGGTCAGCCGCACTGAGCTTGCGCGTCAGGTTGTTGTCGACGCCCCAGGCCAGGCAGGCGCCGGCGATGGCCAACGCGCCCAGCCCGAAGCCCGCCGGTCCGCCCTGCCAGGACAGCAGGACCGCGCCGGCCAGTATCGCCGCGGCGCCGGCCAGCAGACGGCGGTCGACGTGCTCGCGGAACACGAGCCAGGCGATCCCCAGGGTCGCGAGGCCTTCGAGGTTCAGCAGCAGCGCCGTGGACGAGGCCGGCGTCGTGGAGAGGCCGATCATGAGCAGCACGGGTCCGACGGCTCCGCCGCTCAGCACGACCAGGAACAGCCACGGCAGATCGGCCCGCCGCAGCGGCGCTTCCGTCTGTGCAAGGCCGAGGACCCGCCGCGAAACGCGCACGACCCCGAGGCCCACGCCTGACCCGAGATAGAGTAGGCCGGCCAACAGCCAGGGATTGACGCCGTCACCGAGCAGCAGCTTCGCGAACGGCGTGCTGGCCCCGAACAGGACCGCCGAGGCGATCGCCAACGGCGCACCAGGCCAAGCCCGCAAGGCTCGGATCATCGCCAGCCCTCCGTACCGCTCAGGTGTCGGCCAAAGTCGCCCGCCCGGCATGGTCGCGCGCGCAGAGCCCGTGGTCGCTGAGCGCCTCGATGACCCGGCAGTCGCCGGCGCGGCCGTCGCAGGATTCGGCCGCCATCCGTTGCAGTTCCGCCCGCAGGGCTTGAAGGCGGCTGATCTTGGCCTCGACGTCGGCGAGCTGCTCGGCGGCGAGCCGGTTGGCCTCCTCGCAGGGCCGCTCCGGATCGTCCGTGAGCGCGAGCAGCGAACGGATCGCGTCCACCGAGAACCCGAGTTGGCGGGCGTGCTTGATAAAGGACAGGCGACGAACCGCTCCGTCGCCGTAGACGCGGCGATCGCTCTCGGTGCGGTTGGGAGGCGGCAACAGGCCGATCTGCTCGTAGAAGCGGATCGTCGGGACCTTGACCTCGGTGGCCTTGGCCAGCTTGCCGATGGTGAACGCCGTCATCCTGATCTCCGGGCCCGGGATACAAATAGGCGCTTGATCCTCTAGCGACTAGAGGAATTAGGCTTCCCTGTATGTCGAGCTGTTCCTCCTCTTCAGAACCTTCCGCCGCCGGCGGATGCTGCGGCCAGGACGTCGTCTTTGACGGCGCCACCCCGCGCTACCGGCGGGTGCTGGCCGCCGTCATCGCGATCAACATCGTGGGCTTTGGCGTGGTCGCGGTGGGAAGCTGGCTCGCGGGGTCCGCCTCGCTGGCCGCCAACACGCTGGATTTCGCCGCGGACGCCGCGACCTATGGCCTGAGCCTGTGGGCGATCGGCCGGAGCGTGCAGGTCCGGTCGGGCGCGGCGCTGGTGAAGGGCGCGAGCCTCGCGGCGATGGCGGCCGGCATCCCTGGCTTCGCGGTCTGGCGCGCGATGTCGGGGGCGGCCCCGGACGGGTCGGCGATCTCCGGCCTGGGCCTGTTCGGCGCGGCCGCGAACCTCGTCGCGGCAATGCTGCTGGTCCGCTATCGGGACGGCGACGCCAACGTCCGCTCGGTGTGGCTTTGCACGCGCAACGACCTCATCCAGTGCCTGGCGGTGGCGGCGACCGGCGTCGCGGTCAGCGTCACCGGCTCGCGCTGGCCAGACCTCGCCGTGGGCGTGCTGCTAGCCGCCGTCTTCCTGCGCTCGGCCTGGCTTATCAGCCTTCAGGCGCGTCGCGAGCTGCGGGACTCGAGGCGGCCGCCCGCGCCGCGTGATTTTGTAACGCATTCCCGTAGCGCCCGCGGCTCTGTATAGCGGCCGGCATGGCGGGGCTCTCCACACTGTGGCGGCGGTCGGCAGGCGCGCTCATGGCGCTCCTGCTGAGCGTGCTCGTCGTCGGGCCGGCGCTCGACGCCGTGGTCTGCGAGTGCGACCGCATGACGATCGCCTCCGACGCCGGCGCTGATCAGCTCTCGGCATCGGTTCCGGACGACGGCGCCGACCCTGACGACCTTGGCGGATGCATGCTGGGCCACTGCCAGCATGCGCCGTACAACGTCCCGTCGCCCGTCGTGGTCGCCACCGAGCCGCGCTTCGAGTCCCAGCGACACATGGCGTTGCAGGCCACGCCCCTCATGTCCGAGCCGACCTTCGGCCTCAAGCGACCGCCTCGGGCCTGACGCCGTTCGCGCCGCTACGGCGCTTCGTCGTCAACCCGTGAGGCTCCATGTTCCGTCACCTCTCCAGCGCATCCCTGTGCGCCCTGCTCATCGCCAGCCCTGCGGCGTCTGCGCCTGCGGCCAACGCACAGCCGGCCTCGCCGCCGGCCGCGAGCCCAAGCCCTGGCCAGGCCCATCTCAGCCTTGGCGAGGCCTTGGCCAGGGCCGCGGCCACCGATCCCAGCGTCATGGCCGCGGCGGCCCGTCTCGACGCGGCGGAGGCCGCCGTCCGCCAGGCGGGCGTGAAGCCCACGCCGTCCCTCGGGCTGGAGGTTGAGAACTTCACGGGCAGCGGACCGTACTCACGCCTCGGCCGGACCGAGGCGACGCTCAGCTACGAGCGCGCGCTCGAACGCGGCGGCAAGCGCGAGGCGCGCACCGGCCGCGCGCGGGCCGAACTGCAGGTGGTTCGGCTTCGGGCCCAGGCGGAGCGTCTCGACAGCCTGCGGGACGTCCAGGTGGCCTATGCCGAGGCCCTGGCCGCCGAAGCCGAGCTGCTCGTGGCGGAAGCCCGCCTGGTGTCGGCGCACAGGTCCCAGTCCCACATCGCGCGCCGGGTGCGAAGCGCCCGTGACCCGCTGTTCGCGGGGTCCCGCGCCGAGGCCCTGACCGCCCAGGCCGAGATCGCCCGGGACCGGGCGCGCGAGGCGGCGCGGACGGCCCGCGCGCACCTGGCGAGCTATTGGGGCGGGTCGGTGGACTTCAGCCTGACGCTGGACGACTTCTTCAATGTGACGCCCCCGGCCGACCTCCCGGAAGCCAGCGCCATTGACCTGGAGCTCCTGGACGCCGAGCGGGAGGTGGCGATGGCCGCCGTGCGGCTGGAGCAGGCGCGCGGCGTCCCCGACCCGACCCTCCGCGGCGGCGTGCGCTATCTCGGCGACGGCTCGGACGTGGCCCTCGTGGTCGGCGGATCGATACCGCTGGGCGCCGCCCGCGCCAACCGCGCCAACGTGGACCGCGCCCAGGCCGAGCGCGCCGCCGCCGAGCAGGACGTGGCGGTCGCCCGCGCCGTCCGCGGGCGCGAGATCGTCCGCCTGACGGCGCGGCTCCGGGCGCTGGCCCTCGAGTCCGAGCGCATCCGCGCCGAGGTGATCCCGCACGCCATACGCACGGTCGAGCAGGTGACGGCGGGCTTCAACCGCGGGGGGTTCGCGTACCTCGACGTCACCGAGGCCGAGCGGGCGCTCACGGAGGCCCGCGGCCGCCGGGTCGAGCTGCTCCGCGACTACCACAACATTCTGGCCGCCCTGGACCGCCTGACCGGCAAGCACCGGCCCCTCCTGACCACCCTTCCTGAGGAGCGCCGTTGATGCGCCGCCGATCGATTGCCTGCCTCTTCGTCTCGCTCGCGCTGCTTGCGGCTATGCCGGCCGTCACCGGCTGCGGAAAACCCCCCGCCGAGCACCAGGACGAGCACGCCGAGGCCACCGAGGAGTTTGAGCGCGGGGCGCACGGCGGCCGCATGCTCCGCCGCGGCGATTTCGCTGTGGAGATCACGATCTTCGAGGAGGGCGTGCCGCCCGAGTTCCACGTCTACGCCTATCGCGACGGCAAGCCGGTCAGTCCGCGCGAGGTCACGCTGGCGGTGGAGCTGGCGCGGCTGGGCGGCGGCGTCGACCGCTTCAGCTTCACGCCGCAGGGTGACTTCCTGCGCGGAACCGGCGTGGTCCGCGAGCCGCATTCCTTCGATGTGAAGGTGCGGGCGACCGAGCGCGGTCGGGTCCATCAATGGGCTTACCCAGCCTACGAAGGCCGCACGACGATCACCGCAGAGGCCGCGCGCGCCGGCGGCGTGAAGACCGAGGTGGCCGGGCCGGTCGTGATGGCCGAGCTGGTGGACATGGCCGGCCGGATCGAGATCACGCCGGAAGGCCAGGGCAAGGTCCGCGCCTGGTATCCCGGGCGGATCATGGCGCTGAACGCCGAGTTGGGGCAGCGGGTCCGGAAAGGCCAGGTCCTGGCGCGGGTCGAGTCCAGCAACAGCCTGCAGACCTATTCGATCCCGGCGCCGCTCAGCGGCGTCATCATCGAGAAGGGCTCCAACGTGGGAGACGTCGCCGGCGAGGCGCCGCTATTCGTCATTGCGGACCCGGACCGGCTGCACGCCGAGTTCTTCGTCTATCCCCGCGACGCGGAACGCGTGCGGGCCGGCCAGCGCGTGGAGGTCCGTACGCTCTCCGGCGAGACGCGCGTGACGGCCCCGGTCGAGGCCATCGTGCCCACGGCTGACATCGCCAGCCAGACCCTGATGGCGCACGTCCATCTGCCGCCCGGTTCCTCGGCGACGTTCCGGCCGGGCATGGGGGTGGAGGGTTCGTTCCAAGTGGCGACCCGGCCCGTGGCCCTGGCCGTGCGCACCAAGGCTTTACAGCGGTTCCGCGACTTCACCGTGGTCTTCGCCAAGGTGGGGAATACCTACGAGGTCCGCATGCTGGAGCTCGGCCGCCGGACCCCGGAGTGGACCGAAGTGCTGGGCGGCCTGGACCCGGGGACCGAGTACGTCACCGACGGCGCCTTCCTGATCCGCGCGGACATCGAGAAGTCCGGCGCGAGCCACGACCACTAAGGGGGCCCGCATGCTCGAACGCATCGTCGCGGCCTCGATCCGCTACCGCTGGCTCGTCCTGACGCTCGCCGCCCTGAGCGCGGCCATCGGCGTCTGGAGCTTCCAGCGCCTGCCCATCGACGCCACCCCGGATATCACCAACGTCCAGGTGCAGATCAACACCGAGGCGCCGGGCTTCTCGCCGCTGGAGTCCGAGCAGCGGATCACCTTCCCGGTGGAGACCGCCATCGCCGGCCTGCCGGGGCTCGACTACACCCGCTCGATCTCGCGCTATGGCCTGTCCCAGGTGACCGTCGTCTTCAAGGACGGCGCGGACATCTACTTCGCCCGCCAGCTGGTGAACGAGCGGCTGCAGGCGGCGCGCAGCCAGTTGCCGGCGGGGATAACGCCCGAGCTGGGGCCGATCTCCACCGGTCTCGGGGAGATATTCCTCTATACGGTCGACGCCCAGCCCGGCGCCCGGAAGGCGGACGGCAGCGCCTACACGCCGGAGGACCTACGCACCCTGCAGGACTGGGTGATCCGGCCGCAGCTGCGCAACACGCCGGGCGTCACCGAGGTGAACTCCATCGGCGGCTTCGAGCGGCAGTTCCATGTCACACCACGACCCGAGCGGCTGTCCGCCTACAGCCTGACCATGGGCGAGGTGATCGCTGCATTGGAGGCCAACAACGCCAACGTCGGGGCGGGGTACGTCGAGCGCTACGGCGAACAGTACCTCGTGAGGGTGCCCGGCCAGGCGAACGGCATCGCCGACCTGGCCTCGGTGATCGTCACCAACCGCGGCGGCGTCCCGATCCGCATCGCCGATGTGGCGGACGTCGGCCTCGGTGAGGAACTACGCACCGGTGCGGCGACCCAGAACGGCCGAGAGGTGGTGCTCGGCACCGCCTTTATGCTGATGGGCGAGAATAGCCGCACTGTCTCGCGCGCTGCGGCGGCGAAGCTCGAAGAAGCGGCCAAGGCGCTGCCGCCCGGCGTGGTGGCCACGCCCGTCTACGACCGGACCGACCTCGTGGACCGGACGATCCGCACGGTGGAGACCAACCTGCTCGAGGGCGCGCTGCTGGTGATCGTCGTGCTGTTCTTGCTGCTCGGGAACCTGCGCGCCGCCCTGATCACGGCGGCGATCATCCCGCTCTCCATGCTGCTGACCATCACCGGCATGGTGCAGTCCAAGGTGTCGGGCAATCTGATGAGCCTCGGCGCGCTCGACTTCGGTCTGATCGTCGACGGCGCGGTGATCATCGTCGAGAACTGCCTGCGCCGGTTCGGCGAGGCGCAGCACCGGCTGGGCCGGCTGCTGACCCGTGACGAGCGCTTCGAGCTGGCGGCCAGCGCCAGCGACGAGGTGATCCGCCCGTCCCTGTTCGGGGTCCTGATCATCACCCTGGTCTATGTGCCGATCTTCGCGCTCACCGGGGTGGAGGGGAAGATGTTCCACCCGATGGCGATCACGGTCGTCATGGCCCTGACGGCGGCGCTCGTGCTCTCGCTGACCTTCGTCCCGGCCGCGGTGGCGCTCTTCGTCACCGGCCGCGTGGAGGAGACCGACAGCCGCGTGATGCGCGGCGCGCGGCGGTCGTACGCCCCGGCATTGGACTGGGCGCTGAAGCGGCCGGTCCCGCTCGCGGTCGCCGCGGTGGCGCTCGTGCTCGCGTCGGGCTTCGCCGCCTCCCGCATGGGCTCGGAGTTTGTACCGACGCTGGACGAAGGCGACATCGCCATGCACGCGCTGCGCATCCCCGGCACCAGCCTCACCCAGGCGGTCAGGATGCAGACGACCCTTGAGGCCCGCATCAAGACCTTCCCCGAGGTGGAGCGGGTGTTCGGCAAGATCGGCACGGCCGAGGTCGAGACCGACCCGATGCCGCCCTGGGTCGCCGACACTCTGATCATGCTCAAGGACCGCAAGGACTGGCCCAACCCGCGCAAGCCCAAGGACCAGCTGGTGGCCGAGATCCAGGAGGCCGTGGAGCAGATTCCGGGCAATAACTACGAGTTCACCCAGCCGATCGAGATGCGGTTCAACGAGCTCCTGTCGGGCGTACGCGCCGACGTGGCCGTGAAGGTCTACGGCGACGACCTGGCCCGCCTGGCGGAGATCGGCGAGGCGATCGAGGCCGTGGTCCGTCGGGTGGACGGGGCCGAGGACGTCGGGGTCGAGCAGACGACGGGCCTGCCCGTGCTGCAGATCACCCCGGACCGGGCGGCCCTGGCGCGCCTCGGCCTCAACGTCCGCGACGTGCAAGAACTGGTGGCGGCCTCGCTCGGCGGCGCCGTGGTCGGCCAGGTGTTCGAGGGTGATCGCCGGTTCGACGTCGTCGTGCGGCTGCCCGAGGACATCCGCGGCCAGGCGGACGAGATCGGCAACCTGCGCGTCCCCCTGGCAGCCACGGGCGACGGGCCGCGGCGCTTCGTGCCCTTGGCCGACGTCGCCAAGGTCGCCGTCGAGATCAGCCCCAACCAGGTCAGCCGCGAGGACGGCAAGCGCCGGGTGGTGGTCACCGCGAACGTGCGCGACCGCGACCTCGGCTCGTTCATCGGGGAGGTTCGCGAAAAGGTCGAGGCGGAGGTGGAGCTCCCCGCCGGATACTGGGTCGGCTACGGCGGCACTTTCGAGCAGCTCATCTCCGCCGCCAAGCGCCTGCAGCTGGTGGTGCCGGCGGCCCTGTTGCTGATCTTCGGCCTGCTCTTCGCCCTCTTCCGATCGGTGAAGGACGCGGCCCTGGTCTTCTCGGGCGTACCGCTGGCGCTCACCGGCGGGGTCGCCGCCCTGCTGCTCCGCGGCCTGCCGCTCTCGATCTCGGCCGGCGTGGGCTTCATCGCCCTTTCTGGGGTCGCAGTGCTCAACGGCGTGGTGATGGTGAGCTTCATCCGGACCCTGCTTGCGGAAGGCCGACCCTTGGACGAGGCGATCCGGGAGGGCGCCCTGACGCGACTGCGCCCGGTGCTGATGACCGCCCTGGTGGCGAGCCTCGGCTTCATTCCCATGGCCTTCAACGTGGGGGCGGGGGCAGAGGTGCAACGCCCGCTGGCGACCGTGGTGATCGGCGGGGTGATCTCGTCGACGCTGCTGACGCTCCTGGTGCTGCCGGCGCTCTATCTGCTGGCGCACCGGCGCGGTCGCAACCCAATGCTGGGGTCGCACGCCGCGGTGCCGCCGGCGCCTGTGGAGCAACCCTCATGAGCGCGCGACTTGGCAGCCTCTCGCGGTCGCGGGCCTGGCGGACGGTGACGGCCGTCTGGCTTTGCATCGCGCCGCTCGGCGGGTGCGCCTCCCCCTACGGCGGCGCCGAGCGCCTGCCGGTGAGGTATGAAGCCGTCGCCCTGAGCGGATACGGCATCCGCTACTTCGACGTCGTGGCGACGCGGAGCGGGGTCCGGCTGCACGGCCGGATCTGTCGCGAGCAGCGCGGGGCGCGGGGGATTTCCGCTCTCCGGCTCGAGCGGCTCAGCGAGTCCGGGGCGGTCATCACCGTCGCCGAGGCGCATGTTCAGGGGTTGCGGAGCGGCGTCGGGCGCACGCGCAGTATTCAGCCCTGTTCGCTGTTCAACGCCGACGCGCCCTGGCGTCCCACGGCCGGGCAAACCATCCGTATCTGTACGACGGACGAGGCGCGCGCCACGGCCGGCGGGGTCTGTCCCAGACCTCACGTCGGCTGACGGGCCAAGGCAGCCCTCCCACGCTCGTGGCTTACCTGTCCCGCAGGTAGCGCCCGAGCACGTAGGTCTTGAAGCCCTTGCCGTCGGGGTCGAGCTCGAAGTGTTCGCGGTACTCATCGGGGGCCAGGAGGTCGTAGGTGTAGCGCGCCTTCCAGCCGGCCGGCACGTTCTCCAGGTGCTCTGACACCAGGACGATGTGACTCTCCCGGCTGGCGGCCTTGTCCTGGGCGTAGGTGGAGACGAAGCCCAGGCTGTCGAACTGGCGGAGCATGATCAGCTTGCGCGCCTTGTCGTAGCTCCAGACGTCGGTGCTGGTGTGCACTTCGCCGGACTTGTTCTTCTCCTGCTTCGGGTAGACCGAGCGGCCCTTGATGCGGATGAAGCGTCCGTCGTGGATGCGCTCTGCGTGGCGCCGGGCGGCCGAGGTCCCCGGCTCGCCTTCGCCGACTCCCGTCCAGTCGCCCACCAGCGGCGCAAACGGCGCGAGCGGGTCCGGCCGGGCCGGCTGCGCGAGGCTCGCGGACGCTGCGGACAGCAGGGCCAGGCACGCCAGCGCAGAACAGATCGATTTCATGGAACGCCTCCCCGAGCGCCCGAGATAAGCGGGTCGCGGCGCGCGCGTCTTGCAAAATGCGGACAGGCTCAGCGGGGCGGCTGGTAGTGGACGAGCGGCGCGGCGCGCAGCTGGGCCGGCGTCATCCCCAGGTAGTGGCGGAAGGCGTTGGCGAAGGCGGACTGATCGGTGAAGCCGAGCCGCAGGGCCGCGTCGGCCAGGGGCGTCGTGGGCGACCTTCGCAGCAGGTCGCAGGCCCGCAACATGCGCCCGGACATCACGAGCTGCTTGGGCGAAAGGCCCGCATGGCTCTCGCAGTGGCGGCGCAGCGTCCGCTCGGTGAAGCCGAGATCGTCCGCCAGGGCTGACAGCCGCTCGTTGGTGACGCTCCACAGGAGGGCGGACTGCAGGCGCGCCTGGCGGGCGTGATCCGCATCCCAGCCGGAAAGGCGGTTCAGCAACCAGGCTTCCAGGACCTCGCCCGCGAGGGGGAGGGGCGTTGCGGCGATCCGATGCAGCAGCGCGTCCGCCTCCCGACCGATGAGATCGCCAAGGGCGATCGGACAGTCCCAGCAGTCCGCGAGGCGCGAGCGCAGCACGACGGAGGCGACGGCCGGAGCCATCCGGAACGCCACCATGTCGTTGTCGCCGGTCGGCCTGAGTTGCAGCGCGCCGTGCCGCAGGCCGTAGATCATGGCCCGCGGAGAGGGGCGTTCCCAACCGCCGGCGACCACCCCGCAGGGCGCGCCCAGCTGGAACACCACCTCGACATGGGCGTCGGGGGCGATCAGGCCGGGCAGCGGTTCGGGCGACGCCCCATACGACTGCGCCCAGGCCGAGCCGATCAGCTCGCGCAGGGCCGGCGTCTCGAACGCGTATTCGAGGTAGGTGGCGGGCATCGCTGCGGACCGTACTCCATCCCGCCCTGAGGGCGCAGCTTCGGCGAACGTGGTAATGGGGCGCCGTGGGGTCTGACGAATCCATCCTCGAGCTCCTGATGCGAGGCGGCGCGGTCGGCGCCTTCCTGGGGCTTGCCCTGGTGATCGGCCGAGGGCCGCTCGCGCCGGCGCGCGTCACCGGCGTCCTGTTCTGCCTCGCGGCGGCGGCGCACACCCTCACGCAACAGGGCGGCCTGGCGCCGGTGCTGGGCGCGGCCTGGCCCGCGGTCTGGGCCTTTTCGGCCATGGGCGCGGGTCTCTTCTGGGCGTTCGCCACCGAGCTGTTCGGCGACCGATCCCGCCTGCGGCCCATCCGCCTCGCCCCGGCGGCGCTCCTGTTGATCGTCGCCGTCTTTGCGGCGAGCGGCGTCTGGCCGAAAGCGCTGTGGCTCGCCCACAACCTGGTAGGCGCCGCGCTGATGGCGCATGTGCTGCTGGTCGTCTGGAGCGGCTGGCGCAATGACCTCGTGGAGTCGCGGCGGCGCCTCAGGGGGCCCATCCTCGCGGCGGCCGCGGTCTATACGGTCTCGGTGATCGGCGTGCAGATCTCCGAGATCCTCTGGCGGCCGGCCGACGCGCTCTCGCCGCTGGGCGCCGCCGCGCTGCTGGCGCTGGGACTGGCGGGCATCGCGGCGCTGCTGCAGGCCGATCCGGACCTCTTCGCCGCCGGCACCACCGCGCCGTCCGCGGCGCAGGAGGCCGAGACGGTGGCGCTCTCGGCCGAGGATGCGAAGCTCGCCGAGCGCCTCGACCGCCTGATGCGGGAAGACCGCATCTATCGGGACGAAAGCCTGTCGATCTCGGCGCTCGCGCTCAGGCTCAGCGTCCCCGAATACAGGCTGCGCCGGCTGATCAACCGGCAGCTCGGCCATCGCAACTTCAACGCCTTCATCAACCAATGGCGGCTGGCCGACGCCCGTCAGGCGCTCGCCGACCCGGCGGAGCGCGAGGTCCCGATCTCGACGATCGCGCTCGACGCGGGTTTCCAGTCGCTCGGTCCCTTCAACCGGGCGTTCAAGGCGGAGACGGGCCTGACCCCGTCGGAATACCGCACCCAGGCAGCCCGGGCAGACAGCTGATCTGAAAGCGGATTTTCGAAATCGGCGAGGCGGCGCCGTCTTCGGCTAGCCGCATTTCGAAGACGGCGAGCCAACGGCGACGGGCTGGAACACCTTCGCGACGCCGGGACGGATCCGGCCTCACGGAGCAGCCCCATGACCTGGCTCGACATCCTCTGGCGCGAGTTCGCCGCCGTCTACCCGACCATCCTCGCCATCGAGGCCGGGCGCTACCTCGCCACGGCGGGGTTGGTGAGCGTCGTCGCCTGGGCCTTCTGGCAGGCGCGCTTCCACGCCCGCAAGCTCCAGCCCCGGACGGCCGCGGCCGCCGACTATCGCCGCGAGCTCGCAGCCTCCCTGCGGACCGCGCTGATCTTCGCCCTGGCGGGTTTCGGCATGCACCTGGCCGCCAAGGCCGGCTGGCTCACGATCCACCACGGCTTCGCGGTGCGGGGACCGATCTATCTGGCGCTCAGCCTCGCGGCGATGGTCGTCGCCCACGACGCCTACTTCTACTGGACGCACCGGGCGATGCATCACCCGCGCCTGTTCCGCGCCTTCCATTGGACGCACCACAAGTCGAAGACGCCCACCCCGTGGACCGCCTATGCGTTCGACGCGCCCGAGGCGATCGTCACGGTGGCCTTCGTGCCAGTTTGGGCAGCCATGGTGCCCATGCACGAGGGGGCGCTGTTCGCCTTCGTCACCTGGCAGATCGTGCGCAACGTCATGGGCCATGCCGGCGTGGAGCTGTCGCCGGTCTCGGGACATCCGTCGCGCCTGTTCGGCTGGCTCAACACCACCACCCACCACGACCTGCATCACCAGCACGGCCGCAGCAACTACGGCCTCTACTTCAGCTGGTGGGACCGGGTGATGGGCACCGAGCATCCGGATTACCAGGCGCGTGTCGCCGAGGTGGCGGCGCGCAGCCGGTCTGCCGCGAAGGCCGCCCCCGCGTTCGCCCGCGTCCTCGTCCTACTGATCCTGGCGCTCGCGGGCGCCGGGGCGACGGTGGCTGCGGCCAAGGCCCAGACTCGCGCGGACCTGTCGGGCCGCTGGGCCACCCAGGGCTTCGGCTCGGTCGTGGAGGTCCGGCCCTGCGCCGGCGCGCCGACGACGCTGTGCGGCCGCATCGTCTGGCTCTGGGAGCCCCGGGACGCCGCCGGCCGGCCCCGCACCGACGCCAGGAACCCCGACGCGGCCCTGCAGTCACGCTCTCTCGTCGGCGTCGAGATCGTGCGGGGCCTGCGGGAAACCGGGCCAGGCGTCTGGAGCGACGGCGCCCTCTACAATCCCGACGACGGGCGCACCTACACCGGCACGGTGCGGCTTCGGGGCGGGACGCTCGAACTGCGCGGCTGCGCGCTCAAGGTGGTCTGCCAGACCCAGACCTGGCGGCGACCCGACGATGTCGTCGCCGCCAGTCGGGCGGGCTGACGACGATGCGCCGACCCCGCTTCATCGCCGAGCAGGCGCGCGACGCGCGCGGCCCCCTCGGCCGGCTCATCGCCTTCATCATGGCCCGCGAAACCTGGGGGGTGAACCGGGACGCCATGGCCGCCCTCGACGTGGGCGAGACCGACCAGGTCCTCGACGTCGGTTGTGGCCATGGCCGCAGCCTCGCCACCCTCGCCGCCCTGGCGCCCAGGGGTCGCGTCGTGGGCGCGGATCCCTCCGAGCTGATGGTCGAGGTGGCCGTGCGCCGGAACCGGGCGCTCGTCCGATCGCATCGCGTCGATGTCGCGGTCGCGAGCGCCGAGGACCTGCCGTTCGCCGACGGCGCCTTCGACAAGGCCATGTGCGTCCATGTCGTCTACTTCTGGCGGGATCTGCGCCCGGCCCTGTTGGAGATCGCCCGCGTCCTGAAGCCCGGTGGGCGCCTGGTGCTGCTCTTCCGAACCGACGCCGACACGGCCGCCAATTCGACCTTTCCCCCGGAGGTGTACCGGTTCCCGTCCCTGGAGGAGATGGTCGGCGCTCTGGCGACCGCCGGCTTCGCCGTGGACCTTCCGGCCGACGTCCACGCAAAGCAGCACGCGGGACCCATCCTGATCAGCGCGGTGAAGCGGTCCCGAACCCTCGTGTCCTAGCCCCGCACGCCGAGCGCGCCGTGCGGGAACCAGGGCAGGCGTTCCTCAGGGAAGATCTCGAAGGTCGGGACCAGCGCCTCCGCGCGGTCGAACGAACCGACGTGGAGATGCACCTCGCCGGGCCGTTGCCCGCCCTGGCAGGTGAGCGTCGAGCCGCAGCGGGCGCAGAACCCGCGCTGCATGCCGGGCGAGGACGCGAACCTGGTGATCTCGCCTTGGGTGACGTCCACGAGCCCCTCGTCGAACGCCACGAAGCCGGCGGCCGGCGCGCCGCTATGGCGGCGGCAGCTCTGGCAGTGGCACCAGGCCACCCAGTTCGGCGCCCCGCTGGCGCGGTAGCGGACGTCGCCGCAAAGGCAGCCGCCTTCCCAGACCTGGCTCATCCCGCGTCTCCTCTGTCCGGCCGCATGGACGCCGCCGCCCCCGGAGGGGCCTTCCGAAACAGGCACCATGTGAAGTCCTGTCGGCCGCCTGCTGGCGTGACGTGTGTTTCCGCGCGACTTTCCACCAGGTGGAACCGTGGGCCCAACACCTCCGCGAGCTGGGCGGGGGCGTAACGCTGGACCGGCAGGCCGCTGCACGCCTGCGGCCCCGTCGGCGCGAAGGTCGCGATCACGGCCCACCCGCCATCGCGCAAGCCACGCCCCATCGCATGGAGGTAGCCGGCCCGGTCGGCCGCCTGCGTCAGGAAGTGGAACACCGCCCGGTCGTGCCAAAGCGCATAGGCGTTCGAGGAGGGCGACCATCGCGTCACGTCGCGCGTCAGCCACTCGACCCTTGCGCCCGCCGGTCCGAGGCGCTTGAGCGCCAGCTCCAGGGGGAGGGCCGCGATATCGAGGGCGGTGACGCTCTCGAATCCCAGGGCCGCGAGCCGGTCCATCAGGGTGGATGCGCCGGCGCCGATATCGATGATCGGATCGGCGGGTCCGACGCCCGCGGCGGCGATCAGGTCGAGGGACATCGCCGGCTCGGCCTGAAACCAGCTCACGGCGTCCGCCGCCTTCTCCCGGTACACGCGGTCCCAATGATGCTGCAGGGACTCCGGCAACCTCTGCCTCCGAACCGCGACGTTGACGGCGGCCAAGCCCTCATTCAAGAGAGTTATTGAATGACTCGTTGCGCGGATTGGTCAAGCATGTCGCCGAAACTGGACTTGTTCGCCGCCTTCGCCGGCGTGGCCCGGGCGCTGGGCAATCCGCATCGCCTCGACCTGCTGGAGCATCTGGCTCAGGGCGAAAAGAGCGTGGAGGCCCTGGCGGCGAAGGCGGGGCTCTCGATCGCCAACGCCTCCCAACACCTTCAGGCTTTGCGCCGCGCGGGCCTGGTCTGCGGCGAACGCCACGGCAAGCAGGTCATCTACCGTCTCACGGGCGATGAGGTCCTGGACCTGCTCTCGGCCCTGCGCACCGTTGCCGAACGGCATACGGATGCGGCCCGCAGCGTGGTCGACGACTACTTCCGGGCGCGAGACCAGCTGGAGGCCGTGTCGTTCGAGGCCCTTCGCGGGCGGCTCGCCGACGGCCTGGTCACCCTCGTGGACGTCAGGCCGCCCGACGAGTTCGCCGATGCGCACGTGCCGGGCGCCCACAACATCCCGCTCTCGGAGCTGGAGGGTCGGCTCGCCGAGCTTCCGGCCGACGTCGAGGTCGTCGCCTACTGCCGCGGGCCCTGGTGCGTGCTGGCCTTCGAAGCCGTGGCGCTGTTGCGCCAGGCCGGCCGGCCGGCCCGCAGGCTCGACGGTGGCCTGCCCGAGTGGCGGCGGGCGGGAATGGCCGTATCCACGGGGGCGGCGGCATGACCCGCGAACGCCGCGTCGTTCTTTCCCTCGCCGTCGCGCAGGCGCTCTTCCAGACCGCCTCGGTGCTGATCATGACCGTCGGCGGTCTCGCCGGCCAACTGCTGGCGCCCGACAAGTCGCTCGCCACCTTGCCGATCGCCTGCGTGGCGCTCGGCACCGCGATCGCGACGGTTCCGGCCTCGCTCCTCATGGGCCGTTTCGGTCGGCGGCCGGGGTTCATCCTGGGAACGCTGCTCGGCGCAAGCGGCGGCGGCCTGGCGACGTGGGCCATGCTGGTCGGGAGCTTCCCCCTACTCTGCGTGGCGACGGTCGTCGTCGGTGGATATCAGGGCTTCGCCCAGTTCTACCGTTTCGCCGCCGCCGAGGCCGCGAGCGAGGCCTTCAAGAGCCGGGCGATCTCGTTCGTGCTGGCCGGCGGGGTCGTGGCGGCGCTGGCCGGGCCCCACCTGGGCGCGGCGACGAAGGACCTCCTCGGCACAGGCGCCTATGCGGGTTCCTTCATGGCCGTGCTCGCGCTCAGCCTCGTGGCGGCCGCCGTCATCGCCTCGACGCCCCTGTCCTCGACGCAGGCGGGTTCCGAGGCCGACGAACCGCCGCGTCCGCTGCCTGAGATCATGCGCCAACCGAAGTTCGTCGCCGCGGTCCTCGGAGCTGCGACGGGCTCCGGCGTGATGGTGCTGGTGATGACCGCGACGCCGCTCTCCATGGTCGGCCACCATCACGAAGTGACGGACGCGGCCTTCGTGATCCAGTGGCACGTGCTCGGCATGTTCGTGCCGTCCTTCTTCACCGGCTGGCTGGTGAAGCGCTTCGGGCTGACGACGATGATGCTCACCGGCGTCGGGCTGTTGCTGACGCACGTCGCCGTCGCGATGAGCGGCGTCGCCCTGCTGAACTTCCTCTCGGGCCTCGTCCTGCTCGGCGTCGGCTGGAACTTCCTCTACGTCGGCGGCAGCACGCTGCTCACGGAAACCTACCGGCCGAGCGAGCGGGCGCGGGTTCAAGGTCTCAACGACTTCCTGATCGTCGGGGTGGTGGCGGCCGGCTCCTTCTCGGCCGGCGCCCTGACCGACGCGTTCGGGTGGCGCGGCCTGAACCTCACGGCCGTTCCCTTCCTGGCGACGGCCGGCGCCGTCATCGCGGTGAGCGCGCTGCGCAGCGGAGGGGCTCAGGCGCGCCCCGAAGGCGCGACGCCTTAGGCGCGCAGGTCAATCGCGTGGAGAAACATCGCGACGACTTCGTCGAAGCGCCCGAGGAAGGTGAGGAAGTCGGTCAGGCCACAGTGCGGTGTCGATTGCTGACGCCGTGAACACCCTTCCGGGCGTCAACCACGGGTAAAGTGGTGGATGCCAGGATCGGCCGACTTCGGCGCGCCTTCGCCTCGCGGCACATTCTCGTTGGCTGCGAGGTCCGGCCCGCGGTCGCCGACGATCTCCGCCAGCAGCTTCGCCCAACGCTCCAGTGCGTCGCGCTTGTCGACGACGTACTCGTTGGCGTCGTAGTGCAGCATGGAGACGCTCGCCCCGCCGCCGGCGTCAGTGCGATGGCCCAGCACTTTCGAGCGGATGAACGGCGTCACCCGCAGGCGCTCCGACGTCAGCGCTGTCGAGCCTGTCCGGCGAAGATCGTGGACACAGAGGTTCTGGAGGCCGAGCGCCGGAATGACCTTGCGCATGGCGTGGGTGATGCTGTCGCCGCGCACCCATTGGTTCGGGTCATTGCGGGCAGGGAAGATCAACGCGGGCTCGTTCGAGGGCGAGCGGCCGTCTGCATCACCCATCTCACGACGAAGGCGCTTGGCCTCCTCGATCAGGTCGATCGCCAGCCGGGAGAGCGGGACGAGTTGCGGCCAGCCGTTCTTCGTCCGCGCGCCCGGCACGAGCCAGGTCCGCGCCACGAAGTCGAGCTCGCGTTCGTGCATGCCGGCGACTTCCGCTTTCCGCTGCAGGGTGACGGCCACCAGCTGCACGATGATGGCCATCTGTCGGCTCATTCCGATCTGCAGCGGTCCGGTCTTGCCCGGCAGGACGAGGTCGGCCGGGGATTTCAGGCCGTTCCACAGGGTGCGCAGCTCGTCGTCGCTGTAGACCCGCAAGCGCGCCTTCACCCGACCGATCGGGGAGAAGCCGACCGCCGGATTGAACTTCACCACCTCGTCGTCGAACTCGGCGATCGCCCAGGCGAACACCTGGCGGATGAAGGCGTGGGTGCGCTTCGTCTGGGCCTCTATCCCCTTGGCGACCATCCCGCGCAGCAGCTGGCGCACGGTGGTGCGGCGGATGTCGGTGACGGGCAGGGACCCGATCACGTTGGTGACGTGGCGGCGATGACAGGCGCGGCTGTCGGCAAGGGTGCGTGGTCGCTGCGGCTTGCCTTTGGGCTGCCATTCCCCTCGTTCGCAGGCCTCGAAATAGGCGTCGGCCAAGCTGTCGAAGGTGATGAGGGCCTGGGCGCGGGCTTGCTCGACCTCACGCTTCTTCTCGACGACGGGATCGGCGCCGCCGGCCACACGGCCGAGATGCAGGAGCGCGGCCGTGCGGGCGCCCGCGAGGTCGACAGCCGGGAAGGCGCCGAGCGCCAGCCGCCTCTGCTTGCCCTCGCGGTTGCGGTACCGGAGCGACCAGGCCTTACGGCCATCGCCGCAGACGCGCAGCTCCAGCCCGCGGACCTGAGTGTCGGGATGGGCGATCTGCTTTCCGGGCGTGGGTTTCACGCCTTCGCAGAACCGCGCCGTGAGTAATCGGGATGCCAAACGGACCTCTCCGAAATGCTGCGAGCTAGGTCGCACATAGGCCGCCAGACGACGAACCTTGGAGATTTTGGCTGAACACCGCCGAAGCGCAATTATTCTTTCTGTTTCAACACTCTCAGAAACTAAACGAACGCTCCTGAAACGCCTCGAAAGCTTTCTATACTCAGTTCGTAATGCGTAGGTCAGGTGTTCGAGTCACCTAGGCGGCACCACCGAACTCCCTGAAATACGAGAAGAACATCCTCCGGCGCCACGACGCCGGCGGCGGAGAGCGGCTTTCGGGCCGGGCGATGCGCTCCACCCCCCTTGCGCGATCCCCTGCCGGCCCCAGATTCAGGATGTGCACAGGAGATTGGCGTGGCGTCACCGTTCGACGGCTACGAGGTCGAGGCCCGGCTGCGCCCGGCGGCCCAAGGCTACGCATTCGATCTGGATCGCGCGCTCTCCGCCGTGGTCGCCCTCGAGGCCCGGGTCCCCGACGACGCCTTCACCGCCACCACGCTCGGTACGGAGCGCGTCGGCAACGGCGCGGTCATCGGCCCGAACGGCCTGGTGCTGACCATCGGATACCTGGTCACCGAGGCCGAGGACGTCGCCCTCACCCTGAACGACGGCCGCCGCGTGCGAGCGCATGTGCTGGGGGCCGATCCGGTGACCGGCCTGGGCCTCGTCCAGGCGCTGGAACCGCTCGGCGTACCGGCGCTGGCGCTCGGCGCGGCCCGCGCCCTGCGGGCGGACAGTCCGGTGATCATCGCCGGCGCGGGCGGCCGGGCGCACGCCGCGGCGGGGCATGTCCTCACGCGGATGCCCTTCGCCGGCCACTGGGAGTACTTCCTGGACGACGCCATCATGACCGAGCCCGCGCACCCGCACTGGAGCGGCGCGGCCCTCATCAATGCGACGGGCGAGCTGGCAGGCGTCGGCTCGCTGAGCCTGCAGCGGCAGTCCCCCGGCGGGGTGACCCCGCTCAACATGTTCGTGCCCGTGGAACTCCTGCCGCCGATCCTGGACGACCTGGCGCGCGGCAAGCCGGCGCATCCGCCGCGGCCCTGGCTGGGGGTGCTCTCGCAGGATTTCGGCGGCCGCGTCGTAATCGTCGGCGTCAGTCCCAGAGGACCGGCATCGCGGGCGGAGCTTCGGGCGGGCGATATCATCCTCGCCGTGGCCGACGTGGCGGTCTCCGATCTCGCGGGGTTCTACGAGCAGCTGTGGGCGCAGGGGCCCGCCGGCGCGACGATCCCGTTGCGCCTCCAGCGCGACGGGGACGTCTTCGACGTGGAGGTCCGGTCCGCCGACCGCGCCGCGTTGCTGAGGAAGCCGCGCTTCAACTGAGCCCGACGTTAACCGGACCCGTTGCGACGCCCACTATCCAGCCGGGCGGAAAAGAGCAATTCTCGCTTCAGTAGAGGGTGCGTGGACCTCGGTCCGCTTCGACGGGCCGCGGTCCTGTCCGCCGATCTCTGAGTTGGGGGAGTCGGGACATGCGGAAGGGTCGCAGGCCAGGCCGTGAGTGTCAGCGCGCCGCCGCAGGCGCGGCGCCGGCGCTGTCCCTCGCCGTTGGCTTGCTGGCGGCCTTTCCCGCGACGGCGGCGGCGATCTCCTCGGCCTCGTCCATGTCGGACCTCAGCAACCTCTCGATCGAGGAACTGGCCAATCTCGACATCTCCTCCGTCTCCAAGACGGAGCAGCCGCTGAGCGAGGCGGCGGCGGCGATCTATGTCATCACCCACGACGACATCATCCGCTCGGGCGCCACCCGGCTGCCGGAGATCCTGCGGCTCGCGCCGAACCTCCAGGTGGCCGAGGTCACCGCCAGCAGCTACGCCATCTCGGCCCGCGGCTTCAACGGCACGGCGGCAGGCAAGCTCCTGGTGCTGATCGACGGGCGCAGCGTCTACACGCCGTTCCTCTCGGGCGTGTTCTGGGGTGCGCAGCACATCCCGCCCGAGACGATCGAGCGCATCGAGGTGATCAGCGGGCCTGGCGCGACGCTGTGGGGCGCGAACGCGGTCAACGGCGTCATCAACATCATCACCCGCAGCGCCGGCGACACCCAGGGCGGCGCGCTATCGGTCACGGGCGGCAGCCGCGAAAGCCGGGCCGCCCTGCAGTACGGCGGCCGGCTCGGCGAGACGCTGAGCTATCGCGTCTACGCCGAGACTGCGATCCACGACGACAACGTCATGGCCTCGGGCGACGATGCGCAAGACCACTGGCGTCAGAGCCAGGCCGGCTTCCGGCTCGACTGGACCCCGGGCGACGATCAGGTGACCGTCCAGGGCGACGTCTACGACGGCACGCAGCGCCAATCCATCAGCACGCACCAGAAGGTCGCGGGCCACAATGTCCTCGGGCGCTGGACCCGCCAGCTGGGGCCGGGGTCGACCCTTCAGGTCCAGGCCTACTACGACTATCTCGAGCGCCGGGTGACGGCGTATTTCGGCGACTACCTGCGCACCTACGACCTGGATGTGCAGCACAGCTTCACCGCCGGCGCGCACGAGGTGGTCTGGGGCGGCGGCTACCGGCGCACCCACGATCGGTTTCCGATCGTTCCCGGCAACCGCTTCAGCCGCGTGACCCAGTTCTTCAGCCCCGAGAGCCGCGACCTGAACCTGGGCAACCTGTTCGCGCAGGACACCGTCGCGCTGCTACCGTCGCTCAAGCTGACCGTCGGCCTGAAGCTCGAGGACGAGCCCTATACGGGCCTCGAGCCGCTGCCCAGCCTGCGGCTCTCCTGGAAGGCCTCGGACACGGCGCTGCTGTGGGCGGCGGTTTCGCGCGCGGTGCGGGCGCCGTCACGCCTCGATCGGGATTTCTTCCAGGTCTCCGGGAGGACCGTGATCATCGCGCCGGGGAACTTCCAACCGGAGAAGCTCGTCGCCTACGAGCTGGGCTATCGCGGCCGGCCCTCATCGCGGACGTCGCTCTCGATCTCGGCGTTCTACAATGTCTACGACGACCTGCGGACGTTCGAGCCGCCGCCGGGGCGCCCGATCCCCTTCACCATCGCGAACCGGATGGAAGGCAAGACCTACGGTATCGAGGCCTGGGGCGCTTACCAGGTCGCGGACTGGTGGCGACTGACGGCCGGCGCCAACTGGCTGCACGAGGACCTGCGGTTCCAGCCCGGCAGCGCCAAGCAGGGCGGACTCCAAAGCGCAGGCAACGATCCGGACTACCAACTTTCGCTCGGCTCCTCGATGACGCTGTCGAACGGTCTGGCGGTCGACCTGCATCTGCGGCGGGTGGGTGCGCTGCCCGGGCCGGTGTCGCCCGCCTACACCGAACTGAATGGCCGCCTTGGCTGGCCCTTGACCGACTCGGTGGAACTCTCGCTGTCGGGCTTCAACCTTCTGAACGACCACCACGCCGAATTCGGCTCCGCCAGGTCCTCCGTGCAAATCGGCTCGAGCGGCGTCGAGACCGGCCGCAGCGTCGTGCTCGGCGCAAGGCTGAGGTTCTGAATTTGGGGAGGGTCGCGCTGACACCCTCCGCGACCGGCCGGGCCGCGCTGCTGGCCGCCGTAGCGGCGTTCGCGCTGCACGCGCCCGCACAGGCCCAGGGCGCTTCGATGGAGTACGCCGTGAAGGCGGCCTACCTCTACAAGTTCGCGCCTTTCGTGGAATGGCCGCCGGTCGCCTTCGCCTCGGCCGCGAGCCCCTTCCAGCTCTGTATCCTGGGACAGGACCCGTTCGGCGCCAGCCTGGACCAGGCGGTGAGCGGTCAGCGGGTCGGCGGCCACCCGGTGGCGGTCCGCCGGCTGGACCGCGTGGACGTCGGCAGCGGCTGCCACCTCCTCTATCTCGGCGCCTCGCGCAAACAGACCGCCGACGAGGCGCTGCGCGCGGTGCGCGGATCGCCGATCCTCACCGTGGCGGACGGCGGCCGGGACGCCGGCGCGATCATCCGGTTCGTGGTGAAGGACAACCGCGTCCGGTTCGAGATCGACACGGTCGCCGCGGCCGCCAACCACGTGACGATCAGCTCCAAGCTCCTGAGCCTGGCGACGTCCTTCCGCACGGGGACGTCATGAGACTGCCGTGGCCCCGGAGCTGGACGCTGCGGCGGCTGACGCCGGCCCTGACGGTGGTGGTCGCCACCGCCCTGCTGCTGGCCGGCCTGGCCATGGCGATCTTCAACGAGCAGCAAGTCCGGGCCCAGAAGCTGCGCGAGGTGTCCGTGCAGGCGGAGATCCTGGCCGGCAGCGTGGCCGGCGCCCTGGCCTTCGACGACCACAACGCCGCGCGGGAGTACGCCGGCGCATTGCGGGCGAACCACGACGTCGAGGCGGTCGGGGTCTATGACGCGACGGGCCGGCTCGCCGCGGGCTATGCCCTTCCCGGAAGCCAGCTGCCGCAGACCAACAAGGTGGGGCCCCCGGTCTTCGACGGCGCCCACCTCACGGTGACCGTCCCGGTGGCGCAGGGCTCCACGCAACTGGGTTCCGCCTATCTGCGGACCCTCACCGAGCCGCTGCCGCGCCGGATCGCGCGCTATGCCGGGGTGGGCCTGCTGATCCTGATGGCCGCGCTGCTCGTGGCGGTCTTCGGCGTCTCGAACACCTCGCTCGCCGAGGCGCACCGCAAGCTGCAGATCGAGATGGTCGAGCGCGCCCGGGCGGAGGAGGCGTTGCGGCGCAGCCAGCAGGCCGAGGCGATGGCGCAGATCGCCATCGCCACCGAGCGCGGCAAGCAGTCGGAACAACAGCTGGAACTGGCCCTGCGCGCCGGCCGCCTGGGCAGCTGGGCGCTCGACCTCGAGTCGGGACGCCTGACCGCCTCGGAATTCGTCCGCGCGAACTTCGGTCTGCAGCCCGGCGAGCCCTTCGACAGCGAGTCCGATCTGGTCGCCCGGGTCCATCCCGGGGATCGCCAGCGGCGGCAGCGCGAGCTGGATTCGGCCATCGCCCAGCGCACCGACCTGGAGAGCGAGTATCGAACCCTGACGCCGGACGGCGAGACCCGATGGATCCTGGTCCGGGGCCGCGCGACCTATCGCGAGGACGGCGCGCCGATCCGCATGACCGGGGTGTCGCTGGACATCACCGCCCGCAAGAACGCCGACGAGCGCAGGCGCCTCCTGCTCGACGAGCTGAACCACCGCGTGAAGAACACCCTGGCGACCGTCCAGTCGATCGCCCTGCAGACCGGCCGGACCGCCGACGCGGCCTCTTTCGAACAGGCTTTCCTGGCGCGGATCGCCGCACTCGCCCGCGCGCACGACCTGCTGACCGAGGTGGCCTGGGAAGGCGCGTCGCTGCGGGAGGTCATCGCCCGCACGCTCGCCCCCTATGTGGCGGAGGGGCAGACGGATCGGATTGCGCTCTCCGGCCCCGACGTCCGCCTCAGCCCCAATGCGGCGGTGAGCCTGACCATGGCCTTCCACGAACTGGCGACCAACGCCGGCAAGTACGGATCGCTGTCGGCGGTCGGGGGCCGCGTGGACGTCCGATGGAAGGTGGACGGGCCCGGTGACGCCACCGCCGTCGAGATCGACTGGCGTGAGTCCGGCGGGCCGCCGGTGGTGCGCCCGGCCCGGCGCGGTTTCGGCTCGAGGCTGGTGGAGAAGAGCCTGGCCCGCGAGTTCGACGGGCAGGTCGAACTGATCTTCGCGCCCGAGGGCGTGTGGTGTCACATGCGCCTGCCGCTTTCGCGCAAGATGCAGCTGGCGGCCTGACCCGAATGTCCGAAGCCCTGACCGGAGTGCGCCTGCTGCTCGTCGAAGACGAGGCCATGGTCGCCATGATGGTCGAGGATCTGCTGGCCGACATGGGCTGTGTGGTGGTGGATGTCGCCGGCACGCTCTCGCGGGGCCTGGCGCTGGCCTCGGACGCCGGCCTGCCGATCGATGGGGCCATCCTCGACGTCAACCTGGGCGGCGAGAAGGTCTATCCGGTGGCCGAGGCCCTGGCCGCCCGCGGCATCCCCTTCATCTTCGCCACCGGGTACGGGATCGGCGGGATTTCGGAGACATTCTCGCACGTCCCCGCGCTGGCCAAGCCCTACGAGCAGCGCGCGCTGGAGCGGATGCTGACCGACGCGCTCCAAGGCGGCCGCGAAGGCTAGCGGCCCCGCCGATCGGCCGGATTTCCCCGAGGTCAGCTCGCCTCTGGCCGGTCACGGGGCGCCTTTCTCTCGCGCAATGAGCGAGCGGGGGTGCGACTCGCCTCAACCCATGCTTGATGCCTGAGCACCGTTCGGGGGGCGGACGACCATGCTTGAGCCGACGGCGGACGTCGCGCATCCGGACGGATATATCCGGTACTCTCGTACCGTCGCATTGACGCGCCTCGCGCTCGTGGCCGCTTTCACCGGGCTGCTCGCCACGTTCACGCCCGGTCCTCTTGCCGTACTCGGGCTTCTGGAGTTCGGCCTCTACCTGACGCTGCTGATCGCCACCGAGGTCGCGGTCCGTCGAACCGACCGCCTCGCGGCCTCGCGCCGGCTGCGCTGGCAGTCCGACGGCCTGATGCTCCTGCTGGTGGCCAACGCGTGCTGGATGGCCGTGCAGGTCCGGCTCTACGGCGAGCCGATCATGCAGGTGGAGGCGGCGCTGCTGGCCATCTGCGTCCTGCTGTTCGTGGCGCTGCGGGTGCACATGACCCGCCTCAGCTACGTCATCGGCATCGCGCCGCCGGCGGTCACCCTGCTCTGGATCGCGACCGATACCGGCCAGCCGCTCGCGGGCAACCACTACGCGCTGGCCATGCTGCTCTTCGTGGCGGCGGTGCTCACGGTCACCTGGCGCCAGCAGGCGACGGACCGGGCCCTGACGCGGGCGATGCAGGCGCTCATCCGCAAGAACCTGGCGCTTGGCCAGGCGATCGAAGAGGCGAAGTCCGCGAGCCGGGCCAAGACCCGGCTGCTGGCCGTCGCCAGCCACGAGATCCGCACCCCGCTGAACGCCGTGCTGGGGTTCGGCCAGGCCCTGCGCCGCCATCCGCTGACCCCCGCCCAGGCCGACCTGGCCCGCGGCGTGGTCGAGGGCGGCCAGCAGTTAACGCGGCTGCTGGACGGCGTGCTGGAACTGGCCGACGCGGACGCGGGCGCCGCGCAGCTGCGCCCCACGCCGCTCGACCTGCGCCGGCTGGCCGAGGGGGTGATCGGCCTCTGGCGCGGCCATGCCCAGGCCATGGGCGTCGAGCTCGCCTTCGACGACGCCGACCCGTCCCTGGAGTTCGGGATCGTCGCCGACGCCTCCCGGCTCGAGCAGACGCTGGTGAGCCTGGTCTCCAACGCGCTGAAGGCCACCGCGGCGGGCGGGCGGGTCGGCGTAAGGCTGGCCGGCGTGGCGCGGGGCGACGACCTGGGGGTGGTCGTGGAGGTGTTCGACACCGGCCCACGCATCCCGCCCGAGGACCGCCCCTGGACTTTCGAGGCGTTCGACCAGACCGCGCGCGGCCGCCTGGTCGGCGACAGCGGCCTGGGGCTGGCGGCGTGTGCGGCGAGCCTGGCGCTCATGGGCGGCGAAATGGGCGTGGATGATCCCCCGGGCGCCGCCGAAGGCGAGGCTGGGGCCGTGTTCTGGTTTGCCTTCAGCGCGCCGCGCCGCGAGCCGGCGGCCGATCCTCCAGGCGGGAAGGCGTCGGCCTCCGCGCCGCTCCGCGTGCTGGCGGCGGAGGACAATCCCGCCAACCGCCGCGTGCTGGCCGCCCTCCTGGAGGGCGCCGGCGTCGCGCTCACCTTCGCCGAGGACGGGGCCCAGGCGCTGGCTGCGTGGCGGGCCCAGGCCTTCGACCTGGTGCTGATGGACGCCAACATGCCGGTGATGGACGGGGCGGAAGCGGTGCGCCGGATCCGCGGCGCCGAGGCCGGCGGGCCGCGCCTCCCGATCTGGATGCTGACGGCCAATGTCTCGGCCGAGGACATCGACCGCTACCTCGACGCCGGCGCCGATGGCGTGTTGCGCAAGCCGGTGGACGCCGCGGCGCTGTTCGGCCTGGTCGCGGAGGTCGGCGGCGTCCTGGGCGTCAGGGCGTCTTGAACGGACCCTCGCTGGCGCTCTGGATGTCCTCCAGCCGCTTGCGCGACTCGCGCCGCAGCCGGTCGCGCTCGCTCTTCAGCATGCAGGTCTTCTGCGGCAGGCGCGAGCCGATGGGGGTCTCGCTCTTGCAGATCACCGGGTCCTTGGCCTCCGGGCCGGACTTGGCCGGCGGGGCGCCGGTGGCCGGCGCGGCGGCCTGGGCCAGGGCGACGGCGGCGGCCAGGGCGACGATCATCGACGCCGCGCCCTATGCGGCGGCCAGGCCGCCGCGGGCGGTCACCTGGGCCTGGAACAGGTAGCCGCCGCCGCGCAGCGTCTTGATCATGTCGCCGGCGCCGTCGCACGCCGACAGCGTGCGGCGCAGGCGGGCGACCCGGGCGTCGATGGAGCGGCCGCCGGCCGTGGAGCCCTCGCCGTGCAGCAGGGCCACCAGGGCGTCGCGGCGCAGGACGACGCCCGGCTGGCCGGCCAGGGCCCGCAGCAGCGAGGCGTCGGCCGGGCTGAGCCGGACCGTGCGACCGGACGGCGCGGTGACGTAGCCGAGCTCGGCGTCGAACCGCCAGGTCTCCACCGCAGCCTCGGCGGTGTGGCGCGCCTGGCGCGCGGCACGACGCAACAGGGCGCGCACCTTGGCCAGCAGCTCCAGTGGATGGGTGGTCTTGGGCAGGACGTCGTCGGCGCCGTATTCCAGGCCGGCCACCCGGTCCAGGGTGTCGGCGGCGCGGGACACGACCAGCACCGGGGCCGTCTCGGCGTCGGACAGCCGGCGGCAGAGGGCCAGGCCGTCGGTGTCGGGCAGGGCGGTTTCCAGGATGACCAGGTCGCAGCCTTCGCCGTCCAGCATCGGCTGGGCCTCGGCCGCCGAGTCGGCGCGCTCCACGTCGAAGCCGTGTCGGCGCAGCATGTCGAGGCCGGGCTCGATGGCGCCGGCGTCGGCGTCGATCCAGAGCACGCGGGGAGATCCTTGCGCGGCGATCGGCCGGATGGGGGCGGGCCCAGCGGCGAATTCGAAGGCGACTGCGGTCATGTTGGCTCCATCCCGGACTGGGCGGCCGGACTACGGCCCGCCGCACAAGGACTTTAGACGGACATGAAGAACTTTCGTGACGACTTCTCGTCATACTTTGCATGAAGGCATTTCATGTGTCACGTCGCTGTGACGATTACGAAATGTGAAACTCGTTGTCTTCTTTTTGCAACATCATCCCAGGAATGACTACACCTCACGCGGCCTGCGGCGTCGCGGCTGCGGTCGATGTGTCCGGCCTACGTTTACCGCCAAAACATTGTTTTTAAATGATTTTCGTGACGTACAAGGTTGAGGTGGCGCAGCGGTTTCCAGACTCAACATGAAGCAAATTCATGCATAGCAGAAGACAAATTCAGTAAAGGTAGTCTGCAGGCGACAATAGTTTTCCTTCCAGCGGCGCTCGGGCGCGCGGTCGGTCCCCGGCTGCGCTGGGGGCCGACTTTCATGTGGGGATCGGCCGCGGCTCCTGAGCCGCTGGCCGCTGGAGGATTTGGACTTGAGCATTAAGAACACGCGCGAACGCCTGCTGGCGTCTTCGATGATCTGCGGCGTGGCCCTGCTGGGCCTTGTCACGCCGGCGTTCGCCCAGGCCGGCGCGGACGATGAAGTGGCCGAGGTCGTGGTGACCGGCACGCGCATCCCGAGCCCGAACGTCAACAGCGTCAGCCCGGTCCAGATGGTCGGCTCGGAAGAGGTGACCCTGGGCGGCCGTCCGGTGACCGCCGACATCATCAACCAGCTGCCGCAGGTGAGCCAGAACAGCCAGACCGGCCTCTCGACCACCTCGAACCCGCTGTCGGGGCCGGGCGGCGTCGCCACCGTCGACCTGCGCGGTATCGGCCAGCAGCGCACCCTGGTGCTGGTGGACGGCCGCCGCCTCGGCATCGGCGACCCGAACACCGGCAACACCAATCCGTCCCCCGACCTGAACCAGATCCCGTCGCAGCTGATCGACCGCGTCGACGTGCTGACGGGCGGCGCCTCGGCCACCTACGGCTCGGACGCCATCGCCGGGGTCGTGAACTTCATCATGAAGCGCGACTTCGAGGGCATCCAGATGGACGCCCAGTTCGGCGTCTTTCAGCACAACCAGCACAACGAGTTCGTCCAGGGCCTGCTGCCGGCCCGTGGCGTGACCAAGCCGGGCGACAAGTGGGACGGCGAGTCCCGCGACTTCAGCGTCATCATGGGCGCCAACCTCGACGAGGGTCGGGGGAACATCACGGCCTATGTGACCTACCACGACCAGAAGCCCGTCCGGCAGAACCAGCGCGACTACTCGGCCTGCCAGGTGGTGGCCACCGCCGCCGGCGTGGCGAGCTGCGCCGGGTCGCCGAACTCGAACCAGTGGGTGCTTTCCGACGGCTCGGCCTTCAACCTGCCGGGGTCCCCGCTGCAGGTCGCGGTGACCGGCAACAACTTCTCGCCGTGGAGCGCGACGGGCGCCACCACGCCGCCGCCGTTCTTCAACTCGAACGACTACGCCTACCTGATGCAGCAGGGCACCCGCTACACGGCGGGCTTCATGGCCCGCTACGAGGTCAACAAGCACGCCGAGGCCTATGCGGACTTCGGCTTCATGAACGACCGCTCGAACGTGCAGATCGCGCCGACCGGCCTCTTCCAGGGCTCGGGCCCGTCGCCGAACGCCGGCTTCCTCGTGAACTGCAACAACCCCTTCATGAGCGCCCAGCAGCGCGCGGCGTTGAACTGCTCGGCCGCCGACATCGCCTCGGGCGCCACCCGCGACCTGTTGATCGGCCGGCGGAACATCGAAGGCGGCGGTCGGAACCAGCTCTACGAACACACCAACTACCGCGCCGTCGGCGGGGTGCGGGGCGAGATCATCGGGTCGTGGAAGTATGACGCCTACGGCTCGTACTACTACACCACCCTCGACGCGGCCGCGGAGAACTACCTGTCGATCTCGCGTCTGCAGAACGCCCTGCTGGTGACCCAGGGCCCCAACGGCCCGCAGTGCATCTCGGGCCAAGGCTGCGTGCCCTACAACATCTTCCGGGACGGCGGCGTCACCGATGCAGCCCTGGCCTATCTCGACATCACCGGCACGTCCCGCGGGTCCATCGCCGAGCGGATCTTCGAGGCCACCATCACCGGCGACCTCAGTGACTACGGCATCAAGTCGCCGTGGGCCGAGAACGGCGTCGGCGTGGCGTTCGGCTTCCACAACCGCCGCGACCACCTGGAGTTCTCGGCGGACGCCGCGCAGCTCGCGGGCGACCTGTCGGGCGCCGGCGGGAACATCACTCCGATCGACAACAGCCTGCGGGTGAACGAGGGCTTCGCCGAAGCCCGCGTGCCGATCGTCCAGGACATGCCCTTCGCCGACCAGCTGACGGCCGAGCTGGGCTTCCGCTACTCGAAGTACTCCACCGGGGCGAAGGCCTCGACCTACAAGCTGGGCCTGCTGTGGGCGCCGGATGATCAGATCCAGTTCCGCACCTCGTACAACAAGGCCATTCGGGCGGCGTCGATCCTCGAGCTCTACACGCCGCAGGCGGTGACCAACACCAGCCAGGTGTCGGAAGACCCCTGCGCGGCCGGCGCGGTGCGCCCGGCCACGGCGGCGGCCTGCGCCAACACCGGCGTGACGGCGGCCCAGTATGGCGTCATCCCGCAGTGCCCGTCGGGCCAGTGCTCGGTGCTGAACGGCGGCAACCCGCTGCTCGACCCCGAGAAGGCGAAGACGTTCTCGCTCGGCGCCACGGTGCGGCCGGCCTTCCTCCGCGGCTTCAGCGCCAGCGTCGACTACTACCACATCGACCTGAAGGACGTGATCGGCGCCATCCCGTTGGGCGTGATCCTGCAGCGCTGCCTGAGCTCGGGCGATCCGACCTTCTGCAGCCAGATCCGCCGCGCCCCGAACGGCATCCTGTTCGGGTCGAGCGTCCAGGGCGCCGGCTACATCAACGGCACCAACGTCAACGTGGGCGCGCAGGAGAACTCCGGCGTCGATGTCCAGGCGACCTACCGCCTGCCGATGACGGACTGGGGCCTGGACAGCTGGGGCGACGTCTCCGTGAACCTGAGCGGGTCGTACCTGCTCAAGTTCACCACCACGCCGCTGCCGGGCGACGACCCGTACGACTGCGCCGGCTTGTTCGGCCCGCAGTGCGCCACGCTGAACCCGACCTGGCGTCACACGCTCCGGGTCAACTGGACCACGCCGTGGAACGTCACCGCCTCCCTGGCGTGGCGCTACATCGGCGGCATGAAGTTCGAGGCCGACACCAACGAACCGACGATCGGCACCGGCGGCCGTAACGCCTTCAACCACAGGCTGCCCGAGCGCAGCTACATCGACCTCGCCGCGATCTGGAACATCAACGACAAGTTCACGGTCCGCGGCGGGATCAACAACATCCTGGATCAGGACCCGCCGCTGGTGAACAACCGCATCTCGCAGACGGGTTCGCCGAACAGCTACCCGACCTACGACCTGCTGGGCCGCAAGCTGTTCGTGGGCTTCACCGCGGCGTTCTAGCCCGCGCTTTCCGAGGAGACTGCAGGGGCCCCGCGCGAGCGGGGCCCTTTTTCTTTGCCGGTGTCGCCTGGCGCTTGGCGGCGACCTTTCGGATCGCGAAGGCCTGCGACACCAGTTCGGCCCGGCCGAAGATGGTCATGAAGGCGATGTCGGCGGCGTCCAGACCGGTCGCCACGCGCACCAGCCCCCCGACCGGCGCCTTTCCCGTCGGGTCGACCAGCCGCCAGCGGCCGCCCAGGTAGACCTCGGCCACCGCGTGCAGGTCGGGCGGCTTCAGCTTCCAGGCGTAGGCGCTCACCGCGCGGGCCGGAATGTCGGCCGCGCGGCACAGGGTGATGGCCAGGTGGGTGTAGTCGCGGCACACGCCGGCCCGGTCGACGAAGGTGTCCAGGGCGGTGGAGGCCGAGTCGCTGACGCCGGTGCGGTAGTCCAGATGCCCGGCGATCCACTCCAGGATCGCGGCCACCTTGTCCCCGCCCGCGAGCGCGCCGAACTCGCGCTCGACGAAGCTCTCGAAGCGGTCGGACGGGCAATAGCGGCTGGCCCGCAGGTAGCGCAGGGCCTCGCCCGGCAGGTCGCGGACCGCCACCACTGGCGCGCCTTTGAGCTCGGCGTCGCGGGCCATCACCTCGACCTCGGCCTCATAGGCGAGGCTCACCCGGCCGTGCGCCGTGAACACCGCCCGCCGCTCGCCGGTGACCGAGTCGTCCAGGCGCGACAGCGCGGCGGCCGGGGTGACGGTCAGGCGTTCGCGGTGGACGGCCTGGTCGGGCGCGCGGGCCGCTTCCAGCAGGAGCAGCACCTCGCAACGCTCCGCGAAGTCGTAGGTCAGGTCGGCCCGGATCTGGAAATGCATGCCCCGCGCCAACGCGCGGCCGGCGCAAGCGTTGCCGTGTCAGGCCGCGTGCAGGGTGGGCGCCGGGCTGGGTTCGAGGGTGGCGGCGAGCCAGTCGACGAACGGACGGATCACGTCGGAGCGGGGCGAGGCCGGGTTCCAGACGGCGGTGTAGTCCTCGCGCAGGGCCGCCTCGGCCTCGAACAGCCGCACCAGCCGCCCGGCGCGCAGGTCGTCACGCACCAGCAGGCCGCGGGCCAGGCAGACGCCGGCGCCGTTGCGGGCCAGTTCCAGGGCGGCCAGCGGGCTGTCGGCGGTGAGGGTGGCGTGGGTCGGCAGGTCGCTCAGGCCCACCTGCTCCAGCCACAGCCGCCAGGGGTGCTCGGGCTGTTGGATGAGCGGCGCGCGGATCAGGTCTTCGGGTCGCCGCGGCAGGTCGACGGAGGGAGCGGCCACCGGGAACAGCGCCTCGCCCGCCAACCGGCGCTGGGTCAGGCCGGCGCAGGCGCCGGCGCCGTACAGGATCGCCACATCGGCCTCGCCGGCGTTGACCTCGGACGGGCCGGTGACCGTGCGCAGCTCCAGTTCGCGCTCGGGGTGGCCGGCCAGGAAACCGGGCAGCCGGTTCGCCAGGATCCGCTCGGCGATGCCGGCCGTGGCCGCCACCACCAGCCGCGCCTGGCCGGCCCGGGCGGGCGCCTCGAAGGCCTCGGAGATCAGGTTGAGCGACAGCCGCAGCCGGCTGACGAAGGCGCGCCCTGGCTGGGTCAGAACCACCGTGCGGCCGAAGCGGTCGAACAGGTCGACGCCCAACCGCAGCTCCAGCGAGCGGATGGCGTGGCTGATGGCGCTCTGGGTGAGGTTGAGTTCGTCGGCGGCCTTGGTGAAGCTTTCATGCCGGGCCGCGGCCTCGAAGGCGGCGATGGCCCTCAATGATGGCGGACGCACGGGCACGGCTGTCTCCCCCTTGCAAACTCACGGGAACACGACCCCGCGAGCGAAGGATGCCCGTCCTGGAAAAGTCTTCGTGGGAAATGCGGCGAAGGGGGGCCAACAGGCGGCCGAACGGAGCCATTTGCTGCGAACGGTGACCGGACGTCGACGAGCGGCCTTGGTCTGTCACGGGAATTCTACAGTATGTGACCGCTGGGGAAGGGTGCATGCGTCTGCCGCGTCCGAACAACTATCTGGTCGCAAACTTCGTCCTCTGGGCGCTGACCTATCTGATCGTCACTGCCCGGATGCTCGCCGACCCCATGCCGCACGCCGGCCACATGGCGTTGCGGCGCCTCGGCATGGCGGTGTTCGGCTTCGTCGCCTGCCTGGTGATCGGCAAGATCCTGTCGGCTCTGGCCGAGCAGCCGATGTGGCGCCGGATCGTCGCGGCCGTCCTGCTCTCGGTGGTCGGCGGCTTCGCCTACTCCCTGCTCAACTACGCCGCCTTCTACCTGGTCTGGCCCATGTGGAAGGTGGAGCCGCTGTCGCCGATCTCGATCGCCTACACGGCCTCGATGTTCTTCTGGACCTTCATCTCCTGGTGCGCGCTCTACTTCGCCATCCGCTATGAGGAGGAGTTGAAGGAGAAGAACCTTCGCCTGGTCGCCTCCCAGGCCATGGCCATGGACGCGCAGAACCGGATGCTGCGCTACCAGATCAACCCGCACTTCCTGTTCAACACCCTCAATGCGCTCAGCTCGCTGATCCTGGCCAAGGAGAACGACCGGGCAGAGCGCGTGGTGCTGTCGCTCTCCAGTTTCCTGCGCCATACGCTGGAGAAGGAGATGCCGGACAAGGGGCCGCTGTCGGACGAGATCGAGGCCCAGCGCCAGTACCTGCTGATCGAGCAGGCGCGCTTCGAGGACCGGTTGAACTATGTGGAATCCATCCCCGTCGAGCTGCGCGACGCGCTCGCGCCCAGCCTGATCCTGCAGCCGCTGGTCGAGAACGCGGTGAAGTACGGCGTCGCGCGGTCGAACGCGACGGTGACCATCGAGATCAAGGCCGAGGCGACGGCCGGCCGGCTGCGGCTCACGGTGGCCGACGACGGCGGCGACGGCGCCGGCCTCGCGCCGCCGAAGCTGGGCCTGGGCCTGGAGAACGTGCGCCGGCGGCTGGACCTGATCTACGGCAAGACCGCCGAACTGACCTGCGGCCCGCGCCTGCCGCACGGTTTCCTGGCGTCGGTGGAAATCCCCCTGGAGCGGGCATGATCCAAGGCAGTATCACCCCGGCCGTCGTGCGGCCCCTGCGCGTCGCCCTGGTGGACGACGAGCCCCCGGCGCTGCGGCGCCTGCAGATCGCCATCGACAAGACCGAGGGCGTCGAGGTCGTAGGGCAGGCCACCAACGGCGAGCAGGCCCTGGCGCTGATCCGCCGCGGCGGCGTCGACGTCGTGCTGCTGGACATCCGGATGCCGGGCCTGTCCGGCCTGGACCTGGCGCGGGCGGTCGATCCGGCCGAGGCGCCGGCCTTCATCTTCGTCACCGCGTTCAGCCGCTTCGCCGCCGACGCCTTCGAGCTGGCGGCCGTGGACTATCTCCTGAAGCCCGTGGAGTTCGAGCGCCTGCACGAGGCGCTGGAGCGCGCGCGGGTGCGCCTGGAGTCGCGGGCCGCCAGCTCGCGGATCGCCGAGCTGGAGGAGGTGGTGGCGGCCCTGCGTGCGGCGGACCCCGAGGCGCCCGAGAGCGGCTTCGTCGAAGAGATCTGGGTGCCGGACCGCGGCGACCGTCTGCGCCTGCCGGTCAGCCTGATCGACTGGATCGAGGCGGAACGGGACTACGTCCGCATCCACAGCCGCGGCCGCAGCTTCCTGGTGCGCAAGCCGATCCGCAGGCTGCAGGCCGAGCTGGACCCGGCCGACTTCCTGCGCGTCCACCGCGGCGCCCTGGTCCGCCGGGACCGGATCGTGCGCCTGGCCCGGCGGCCCGGAGGGCCCGCGGCCGTCGTGCTGCAGTCCGGCGCCGAGGTCCCGGTGGCCCGCAGGCAGGCCGCCCAGGTGCGCAGGGTGGTAGGGATGCGCGGCGCCTAAAGCGGTGCGCAGGTCGTCAGGTTGACCGGCTTGGCCTCGGCGCGGGTCCAGGCCTCGCCCGTCTTGGAGAACGTCGCGAAGGAGGAGCCCGACTTGCCGGTGGAGCCGTCGGCGTTGCGGCCGGCGAACGTCATGGCCGCGATCACCTGGGCCTTGACCCCCTTGGCGGTCTCGTCGGGCGTGATCTCCTGGGCGGCCTTGCACATGACCTGGAAGTCCTGGCAGCCCTTGCCCTCGACCTTGTTGGCGCAGGCGGGGTGGCTGGCCTCGATGGAGGTCCGCCAGGCCAGGATCTCGGTATCGAGGCCGGCGTAGGGATCGCTGGAGCCCGACTTGGCGGCCCCGCCTTGGCTGCAGGCGGCGAGGGAAACGGCGAGGAGGGCGGCCGCGGCGGCAAGTCTGATCACAGAAGGCTCCGATGAGAATCCGGCGGAGCGCATACCCCGAAGAACAAGGCGCGTATGTGACGAAACGACAGACGGTCGAAATTAGTTCGCCGGCGCCGCCGCCGTCATCACCGGCCCGATCTCGTCGTGCAGCACGAGGTCGGCGTACGGGTCGATCTCGGTGGGCTCGCGGTTGACGATCGCCAGCTTCGCCCCGTTGCGCTTGGCCATGACCGGGAAGCCGGCGGCGGGATAGACCACCAGCGACGAGCCCAGCACCAGGAAGAGGTCGCAGGCCAGGGTCTCGGCCTCGGCCCGCGCCATGGGCTCGAGGGGCATGGACTGGCCGAACGAGATGGTGGCCGTCTTGACGATGCCTTCGCAGGCGCGACAGGCGGGCAGGTCGCCGGTGGCCTGGTAGAGCGCCTTCAGGTCCTCCAGCTCGTGGCGCAGGCCGCACTCCAGGCAGGTGGCGTAGCTGGCGTTGCCATGCAGCTCGATCACCTGGTCGGCCGGCACGCCCGAGGCCTGGTGCAGGTTGTCGACGTTCTGGGTGATCACCGAGCTGGCCTTGCCGCGGGCGATCAGCCGCGCGACGCCCATGTGCCCGGCGTTGGGCTCGCGGCCGACCCAGCCGGCGCGGCCGGTGAAGGCGCGGTCCCATGCCTCGCGCCGCTTCTCCTCGCTGCCGACGAACTCCTGGAAGTAGATCGGCTTCATCTTGCTCCACACCCCGCCGGGGCTGCGGAAGTCGGGGATGCCGCTCTCGGTCGAGATGCCGGCGCCGGTGAAGACCACCACGCGGCGGGCGTCGGCGATCAGGCGGGCGAGATCGCCCCGGCCGGCTGGGTTCGGGCTGGACATCGTGGCAGCTTAGCGCGGCCGGCTCAGGTGATGAAAGGCGGCACCCAGCGGCCCCAGCGGCCGTTCAGGTTCGGCTCGTCCTCGGGGCGGAGCTTGTCCACCGCGCGCGGGCCGGGCCGGAAATCGAGGCGGTTGACCACGTCGCGCACGCCCGCGGTGCGCCGGGCCACCAGCTCGGCGTGCGCCACATCGGACGCACCGGGCACCTCGCCGGCCAGGGTGATCACCCCGCCGTCCGCCGACACCTGGATGTCCGTCGCGTCCAGCAGCCGGTCTTCGGTCAGCCGGTCCGAAACGGCGTCGATCAGGCGGGAATCGCTGAGCGTCCAGCCTCGCGGCCCCTTGCCAGAATGAAGGCCCTGACGGTCGGCCATGGGAGGCTCCTTTTTTCAAAGCTGCACGGTTCGAAAACCGGCGAGCGGGCGGAGCGTTCCGTGGCGTCTTCGGGATGGGGATCGGCCCGACCTCGGTCGGGGGGATGCCAGGGTGTTGGTCGGGCCGATCCAGATCGTCCGTGTCCGACAGGCAAGTCGTTGGACGATCGGCGTTATAACTTATGATGGGCCGGTGGGTTCCCGAACGCCTGGGTCAGCACGGACTCGTCCGCGTCGATTTCGAGGCGTTTCACCCGCGCCGTTTCGCCGCTGGCGATGCGGACGGCCGACTTCGGGAGCTTCAGCGCCTTGGCCAGCAGGACGACGACGGCGGCGTTCGCGGCGCCCTCGGCGGCGGCCGCGCTGACCCGCAGCTTCAGCACCGCCCGGCCCGCGTCGTCCAGCCCCCACCCCTCGACCGCATCGCGGCCGCCGCGGGGCGTGACACGGACGGTGAGGCGGGTCAGCCGATGAGGCCGATCAACGGCCGGAAGGCCCAGGGCAGCAGGTAGCCCTTGATGCCCTGGAGGATCAGGATCGCGATGATCGGGCTGATGTCGACGCCGCCGAGCGGGGGAATCAGCCGCTGGAAGGGCCGCAGCACCGGTGTCGTCACCGCGTCGAGGAACCGGGCGACGCCGTAGACGAACTGATTGCGCAGGTTGATCACGTTGAACGCCACCAGCCACGACAGGATCGCGCTGACGATGATCGCCAGGATCAGGAGGCCCAGCAGTCCGTCGATCACGAAATAGAGGAAGCTGATCATGAGGCGGTTCTACCGGCGTTTGCGGCCGTGACAAGGCGACGCTGTTGATCGCGGCTTGACAGGCGGGGGCTCAATCGCCTTATTCCGCGCCTTCCTGGGGCCGTAGCTCAGTTGGTAGAGCGCCTCGTTCGCAATGAGGAGGTCAGGGGTTCGACTCCCCTCGGCTCCACCAGGAACCTCCCCTACGTACATCTACGACTGCGACGCCTTTACGCGTTTCAGGCGAACGCGGGCTCCCCTATGACGGGAACGTCGGGGGTCAAGGCAGGTTTCCGCGTACCAAGTTATGAATTCCTGAAGATATGAGTTGCCAATTTGTGAACGCTACGTAGTTCGCGTGTGTCGAATTGCGGCGAAGCGGCGAGATTGTGGCAATATATAGTCGGGAAACCGTGACTCAAGTGCGACGGCAAGGCCGGTTTTGATCAAACGAGATCAAGAGCCGTGGAGTCTACATGTCGATTACTGTCAACAGCACTGCCGCGCTGACCTCTGCGCTCCAGGCGGCCAAGGACGGCGACGTCGTTCTGCTGGCGCCCGGGACCTATACCTTGACCGCCACGGGCCTGCAGTTCGCCAACGGCGTCACCGTCGCGTCGGCCGACCTGACGAAGCAGGCGGTGGTCACCGGCATCACCATCGCCAATTCGAGCGGAATCAACGTCCAGGACCTCGAGCTGCGGGTCGACATCGACCGCCCCTTCCAGGTTCGGGACAGCAAGAACATCGATTTCGCCCGGCTGGACGTGCACGGATCGCTGGATGGAAACGCCCAGAACGACCTGAAGGCCTTCTCTATCCAGAACAGCCAGGACGTCAGCGTCACGGATTCGGAGTTCCAGCAGCTCTATTTCGCGATCGGCCACCTGAACGTGAACGGCCTGACCGTCAGCGGCAATTCGTTCCACGACATCCAGCTGGACGGAGTGCGGGGCGGCGGCTCGTCCAACGTCAAGATCACCGACAACACCTTCACCGACTTCTACCCGGCTGAGGGCGACCACTCGGACGCGATCCAGTTCTGGACGACCAACACCACCACCAACACCCACGACATCCTGGTGGCCGACAACGTGTTCACCCGCGGCGCGGGGTCGCGCATCCAGGGCATCTTCTTCGGCGACGAGGTCGTGGGCCGTCTCTACGAGCGGATCACCATCGAGGGGAACCTGATCTCGGGCGCCAGCTACCACGGCATCACCCTCGAATCCGCCCGCGACGTGGTGATCGATGGAAACATCGTGCAGGGCTACACCGATCTCAAATCCTGGATCCGCCTGGACAACGCCACCAACGCCGTCGTCACCGACAACAAGGCCTCGGTGCTGACGATCACCTCCAACAACACCAACGTCACCCAGAGCGGGAACACGATCATTCCGCTGGCCACGGACAAGGGCGCGGCGGTGTTCGCCGAGTGGACGGCGGCGCACAGCGACACCTCGGGCGGCGGTGAGACCACCCCGGCTCCCGCCCCGGCGCCGGCCCCGACCACTGGCCTTTCGCTGGTCGGGACGGCGGCGGCCGACGCGCTGACGGGGGGTGCGGGCGCGGACACCCTGGATGGCGGCGCGGGCGCGGACACCCTGGCGGGCGGGGCCGGCAACGACGTCTACCTCGTCGTCCCGACCGACGTGATCACCGAGCTCGCGGGCGGCGGGATCGACACGGTGAAGACCGCGTCGTTCTACACGCTCCCGGACCAGGTCGAGAACCTGGAGATCATCGGCGGCAGCGCCTTCAACGGCGTCGGCAACGAGATGGCGAACGTCATCAAGGGCAACGACTACGCCAACCGGCTGAAGGGCCTGGGCGGCGCGGACACGATCTCCGGGGGGGCCGGTGCCGACACCCTCACCGGCGGCGCGGGCGCGGACCGCTTCGTGTTCGTCCGCGGCGATGGCAAGGACGTGGTGGCCGACTTCGGGACCGGCGGCGAGCACGACGTGCTGGACCTGTCGGCGCATTTGTCGGCTGGCGTGACCCCGATCCTGTCGCAATCCGCGGCGGGCGTGACCGTGACGGTGGGCGCCGACCAGATCCTGCTCGCCGGCGTCAACGTCTCCAGCCTCCACGCCACGCTGGACGGCTACGTCTTCTAGACCCGGGACCCCGGGGGTGAAGACCCCGTCATGCGTTGAATAAGTCTAAGAACGTCATGGCCCGGCTTGTCCGGGCCACCCATGATCTCCGCCCTCGACGGCTCGCAGCGGCGTCGCCGCGATCCTTCTGCACCATCCGGTGTTCATGGGTCGCCCGGTCAAGCCGGGCCATGACGATCAAGGGGCGGAGGCTTGGGGCATCAACCTAGTGCGCGTCGTCCCAGTTGGCGGCGGCGCGCGCTTCCACCACCAGCGGAACGGATATCTGGAGCGCCGGCTCAGCCGCGCGCTCCATGATCCGCTTGGCGACGGCGATCACGGCGTCGGCCTCGGCTTCCGGGGCCTCGAAGACCAGTTCGTCGTGCACCTGCAGCAGCATCTTCGCCGTCAGCCCTTCGGCGCGCAGCGCGTCCGGCATCCGGATCATGGCGCGCCGCATGACGTCGGCCGCCGCGCCCTGGATCGGGGCGTTGATCGCCGCCCGGTCGCCGAAGGCGCGCTCGGCGGGCGACTTGCCGCGCGCCGCCGGGATGTGGACCTTGCGGCCGAAGATGGTGGTGACGAAGCCCTCGGCGCGCACCTGCTGCTGCATGCGGTCCATGTAGGTCCGGATGCCGGGGAACCGCTCGAAGTAGGTCTTGATGTAGGCCCCGGCCTCCTCCCGTGGGATCGAGAGCTGGTTGGCCAGGCCGAAGGCCGAGATGCCGTAGACGATGCCGAAGTTGATCGCCTTGGCGCGCCGGCGGGTCTCGGCGGGCATGCCCTCCACGGGGACGCCGAACATCTCCGAGGCGGTCATGGCGTGGATGTCGAGGCCGTCGGCGAAGGCCTTCTTCAGCTGCGGGATGTCGCCGATATGGGCCAGCAGGCGCAGCTCGATCTGGGAGTAGTCGGCGCTGATCAGCACCTTGCCCGGCTCGGCGATGAAGCACTTGCGGATCTTGCGGCCTTCCTCCGTGCGGATCGGGATGTTCTGCAGGTTGGGGTCGCTGGACGCCAGGCGCCCGGTGGTGGCCGCGGCCAGGCTGTAGGAGGTGTGCACGCGGTTGGTCTTCGGGTCGATCGCGGCCACCAGGTTGTCGGTGTACGTACCTTTCAGTTTCGACAGCTGGCGCCAGTCCAGCAGGATGCGCGGCAGCTCGTGGCCCTGGGCGGCCAGGTCCTCCAGCAGCGAGGCGTCCGTCGACGCAGCCCCCGTGGCGGTCGTCTTGCCGGACGCGATGCCCATTTCGTTGAACAGGATGTCGCCGATCTGCTTCGGCGAGCCCAGGTTGAACGGCCGGCCGGCGACGCGGTGCGCTTCCAGTTCCAGCTCGGCCATGCGCACCGAGAAGTCGTTGGACAGCTGGCGCAGGCGCTCGGGGTCGACCTTGATCCCCGCCAGCTCCATCTCGACCAGCACGTCCGGCATCGGCCGCTCGACGGTCTCGTAGACGGTGGCCAGCTTCTCGTGCGCCAGGCGCGGCTTCAGGTGCTCCCAGATGCGCAGGGTGACGTCGGCGTCCTCGGCGGCGTAGCAGGTCGCCGACGACAGCTCGACATGCTTGAAGCTCTTCTGCGCCTTGCCGGTCCCGGCCACGGTCTTGAAGCTGATCGGCTGGTGTTCCAGGAGCCGCATGGAGAGCTCGTCCATGCCGTGGCTCTTGTGCAGCCCGCCCTCCAGGGTGAACGAGATCAGCATGGTGTCGTCGATCGGCCCGACCTGGATGCCGTAGCGGGAGAGGACGGCCATGTCGTACTTGGCGTTCTGGGCCACCTTCAGCACCGACGGGTCCTCCAGCAGCGGCTTCAACCGCGCCATGGCCTCGTCGGTCGGGATCTGGGTCAGGTCGGCGGGGGCCTCGAGCTCCAGGCCGCCCTCGCCCTCGTGGGCGTGGCCCACCGGGATGTAGCAGGCCTCGCCGGGCGCGGTGGCCAGGCTGACGCCGCACAGGTTGGCGCTGGTGGCGCCCAGGGCGTCGGTCTCGGTGTCGAACGCCACGACCCCGGCGGCGCGGGCCCTGGCGATCCAGGCGTCGAGGGTCGCCAGGTCGCGGACGCACGCGTAGGCGTTGACGTCGATGGCCCCATGCTGCGGCGCGACGCGGGCCTTGGCCTCCGGCGCGGGGGTGGCGGGAACGGTGATCCCGCCAGCCGAACCCGCCTTGCCGTCGCCGATCCGCTTGGCCAGCGTGCGGAACTCCATCTTCTCCAGGAAGGCCTGCAGCTCGGCGGGGTTCGGATCGTCGACGGCCAGGTCGTCGATGGGCGAGGGCAGGGGCGTGTCGCAGTCCAGCTGCACCAGCTGGCGCGACAGGCGGATCTGGTCGGCGAACTCGATCAGGGTCTGGCGGCGCTTCTCCTGCTTGATCTCGCCGGCGCGGGCGAGAAGCGTGTCCAGGTCGCCGTATTCGTTGATCAGGGCCGAGGCGGTCTTGATGCCGATCCCCGGCGCGCCGGGCACGTTGTCGACCGAATCGCCGCACAGCGCCTGCACATCGACGACCTTGTCCGGCGTAACGCCGAACTTCTCGGCGACCTGTTCGATGCCGATCTTCAGGTTCTTCATGGTGTCGAGCATCGACACCTTCGGCCCGACCAGCTGCATCAGGTCCTTGTCGGACGAGACGATCACCACCTCGCCGCCCAGGTCGCGCACCTTGCAGGCATAGGCCGCGATCAGGTCGTCGGCCTCGTAGCCCGGCAGCTCCAGGCAGGGCACGCCGAACGCCCGCGTCGCCTCGCGCACCAGCGGAAACTGCGGGACCAGGTCCTCGGGCGGCGGCGGCCGGTGGGCCTTGTACTTGTCGTAGAGCTTGTTGCGGAACGTCTGCTCGGAGTGATCGAAGATCACCGCCAGGTGGGTCGGCGCCTCGGCGGACGTCTTCATGTCCACCAGCAGCTTCCAGATCATGTTGCAGAAGCCCGAGACCGCGCCCACCGGCAGGCCGTCGGTCTTTCGCGTCAGCGGCGGCAGGGCGTGGAAGGCGCGGAAGATGAACCCCGAGCCGTCCACGAGGTAGAGCCGGATCGCCGGTCCATCCTGGGTGGGTTCGCGGGGAATCTCGCCGAGGGTCTGCGGCGGGGCGTCGAGCGTGTCGGTCATGGGCGCAAGATAGGGCCGGGCGGCCCGAAGGTCACCCGGCCTCCGCGTCTTAAGCGAACCGCTTCTGCAGGTTCGGCGCGCCCTCGCCGGCCCTGGCCAGGGCGTCGGGGTCGCCGTCGCGAAGATAGGCTTCCACCGCCCGCGACATCGCGGCGTAGGCGACGCGGAACGGATTGGTGGCCGAGCTCAGCCGCCGCACGCCCAGGGCCTGCAGCTCCGCGGCCTTGGGCACGCCCACCCAGCCCATGACGTTGAGCGGCCGCTTGATCGCCGCCGCCAGCCGCCCGATCAGCGCCGGGTCAGCCGGCCCGGGCACGAAGATCCCGTCGGCCCCGGCCTCGACATAGAGCGCCGCGCGGCGCACGGCCTCGTCATAGGCCGCCTCGCCCTCGGCCAGGCCGCGTAGGTAGACGTCGGTGCGGGCGTTGATGAACAGGGGCGCGCCCTGCTTCTCGGCCTGTGCGCGGACGGCGGCGACCTTGCGGGCGTGCAGCCGCGGATCGCGCCCGCCGTCCTCCAGGTTGATGCCCACGGCGCCGGCGTCGATCACCCGGGCGATGTTGGCCGAGAGTTCGTCCAGGTCGTCGGTGAAGCCGCCCTCGATGTCGGCGGTCACCGGGACGTCGCCGGCCGCCTTCACCGAGGCGGCGATGGTGGCGATCACCAGGTCGACGGGCAGGACGTCGCCGTCGGCGTAGCCATAGGCCCAGGCCACCGCGGCCGACGAGGTCGCCACCGCCTTGGCGCCGGCGTCGGCCATCACCGCGGCGCTGGCGGCGTCCCAGGCGTTGGGCAGCACCAGCACCTCCGGCCCCTCGTGCAGCTGGCGGAACAGTTCGGCTTTGGCGGTCTGGCTCATGGGGTCCCCGTGAAAAGGCGTCTTGCAGTCAGCTGCTCATATGGGGTCGCTGCTGACACCGTGCTGGCGGTATCCGGACATGACCGGCGCCCCGTTCGCGCAACACCGGGAAGCGCGCTAAGACCGGCCGGTGACCGCCACCGCCCTCACCCGCCTTTCCCTGACCGACTTCCGGTCCTACGCGACGGCCGAGCTGGAGCTGGACGGTCGGCCCGTCTGGCTGGCCGGGCCGAACGGGGCGGGCAAGACCAACCTCTTGGAGGCGGTGAGCTTCCTGATCCCCGGCCGCGGCCTGCGCGGCTCCAGCCTGGCGGAGGTGGGCCGGCGGATGCCCGGCGAGACGGCTGGGCGCGCCTGGGCCGTCGCGGTGACGATCCGCGCGGACGGCGAGGAGACCCGGCTCGGCACCGGCGTCGAGCAGGCCGGCGCCTCCCGCCGCGTGGTGCGGGTGGAGGGCGAACCCGCCCCGCCGGGCCGCCTGGCCGAGCACATCCGCCAGGTCTGGCTGACGCCCGCCCAGGACCGGCTGTTCCTGGAGGGCGCCGCGGACCGCCGGCGCTTCTTCGACCGCCTGGTGTTCGCCGCCGAACCCGCCCACGCCGCCCACGTCCAGGCCTATGAGAAGGCGATGCGCGAGCGGATGCGCCTGCTCACCGACGGTCCGCCCGACCCCGCCTGGCTCGACGCGCTCGAGGCCCGCCTCGCCGAGGTCGGGACCCTGATGGTCGAGGCCCGCGCCCGCACCCTGGCCGCCCTGGCCGCCGAGATCGCCACCCGGGGCGAGCGCCCGTTCCCGCAGGCGCGCCTGTCGCTCACCGGCGACTGGGAGCGGATGGCGGGCGAGGGGGCGGAGTTCGCCGACATCGAGGCCACGCTGGCCCGGGCGCTTGCCGCCGCCCGCGACCGCGACGCCGCCGCCGGCCGCGCGCTGACCGGCCCGCACCGCGGCGACCTGTCCGTCATCCACGCCGAGAAGGACCGCGCCGCCGGCGAATGCTCCACCGGCGAGCAGAAGGCGCTGATCCTCAACCTGGTCCTGGCCCAGGCCGCCCGCCTGGCCCGCGCCGCGGCCCCCAGCCCCATCCTGCTGCTGGACGAGGTGGCCGCCCACCTGGACGCGCGCCGCAGAGCCGCCCTGTTCGACGAGATCGAGGCCCTGGGCCTGCAGGCCTTCCTGACGGGTACGGACGAGATGCTGTTCGACGGCCTGGCCGGCCGCGCTCAGGGCTTCCGGGTGGAGGGGTCGGGACTGGCGGCGGTGGGCTGAGCGGAAGGCGCTGCGCAGTCGCGGGTTTTGCAGAACGCGGCTCGGGCGTCGGCGATCAACCGGGCGCTCACCTGATCGACCGCCGTCTGCGCGACGGCGGTGAAGGCGGCTTCCCGTTCTTGCTGGGCCTTCCCGGCAGGAGAGTTCCGGTAGTCCACCAGGGCGGTCAGGTACTCTTCGCTGATCAGGGCGGCCAGGACGCTCGCCGCCGACTCGAGCACCTCCTTCTGAACGCCCGCGGCGGCGGCTTGCAGCGCGTCGCGCGCCGCCTTCGTCAGCTGCGGGTCGGTCGCCTCCGTATCGCCTAGCTGCTTTTCGAACTCTTCCACATTGGCTTTGAACCGCTCGCCCTGCTCGACGACCAGGATACGGGCCAGCTCGAGGGCCCGAGACGAACGTGGCGGCGGCGGCAGGAAGGGTTCGACCGCCTCTGAGGCTGGAAAGCCTATCCGCACCGTCACGGCGCGCCGGGAGATGCCCTGCTGGACCTGAAGCGGATTGAGCCGGTAAGCGTCTGTCAGGCTCAGGGCGGCGGCGCCAAAGCCCGATCCCGCGGGCGCTTCTTCCTCCACGGCGCAGCCATTGAGGTCGCCCTCGGTGTCCAGCCGGCACGCCAGACGAACCGCGCCGGTGAGGTTCAAGATCTGAGCCACCGGTGGCCGTGCCGCTTGCAGGTCGTCCTCCTCGGGCGCGCTGACCCACTGGGGATTGTCGAGCCGGCCCAGATTGGCGGGAGACGTGCGCCACACACGCTCAACGTCTCCTGGCGCAAGACAGGGGTGAGCGCCGCAGTAGGTCGCGCTCGCCCGGGCGACGACGGAGCGGAGGCCTTCTTCGCTGACGAGCTGCTGCATGGCGCCCAATACGGCGTCGCTGCGCAGGGCCTTGGCCGCCGGCGATTCGATGAAGCGAACGATCCCGTCCAGGCGGGCCTCGTCGAGAACGCTCGCGTAGGCGTGGGCATAGGCGTCGCGGAAGGCGTCCTTGTGCGCACGGGCAGCGGTGCGAAGCGCTTTAGCGGCCGCCTCGCGCGCGTCCGCCGGCGCGAGCCCGTCGTCGTCGAACTCGAGTTGCCGCGCCGTGCCTTCCCATTCCGCGACCGCGCCGTCGGCCGCTCGAAGAGCGTCAGCGAGGCGGTAGCCGGCGTTCAAGGCCCCGCCCGCCTTTGCCTGCACCTGGCTCTCGGAGCGATCCTGCGCCGGCAGCTTGAAACGGATCGGTATGCGCACCGTCCCGCCGCTGGTGGGTAACCCGTTGAGGGTCTGTGGTCTCATCTTGAATTCGCCGGCCATCCCCAGCGCACCGCGCCCAAATCCGATTCCGAGAGGCGCTTCGGCGACCAGGCCGCATTGGTTGAGCGCGCCTTTCACGTCCACCCTGCACGACAGGACGGCGTAACCCTCGATCTCGAGCTGCGAGGCGATGCCTGGATAGTGGTTGGCAAGACTCTGTGGCGTCGGACGACTCACCCAATCCGGGTTGGTGATCGTCGTCTCGGGACCGGCGTTGACCGACGTTCCCGCAAGAGACAGCAAGGCTCCTGCGGCGGCCGCGCGAATGGCTCTCATGCTACCCCCCATGCGGCACACCGAAACACGTGCAGAATCAGCCCCGAACCCTATATAGAGAACCTGAATTCAGGCTCCGCGCGAAGCGCGCGGCGCTACCATAGGCGCCACGGCCCTCCGGCCCAACCCTAGCGGGAAACG